>Ga0065711_1030320_pt1 | contig 32876 bp, 16 predicted proteins | sample Hoacrofraction12_FD_59098 | JGI IMG/M metagenome (GOLD analysis project Ga0065711, IMG submission 59098) | Hoatzin crop microbial communities from Cojedes, Venezuela - Epithelial fraction 12 v2 (version 2) | ecosystem: Host-associated > Birds > Digestive system > Esophagus > Crop | place...
AACTCTAGCTCCCTCAGCCACTCCTCAGAAGTCTTGTTCTCTAGACCCTTCACCAGCTTCATTGCTCGTCTTTGGATGTGCTCCAGCACCTCAATGTCTTGTAGTGAGGGACCCAAAACCAAACACATCACTTGAGCTGCAGCCTCACCAGTGCCGAGTACAGGGGGACAATCGCTACCCTGCTAGCCACACTATTCCTGATACAAGTCAGGACACTCTTGGCCTTCTTGGCCACCTGGGCACACTGCTGGCTCATATTCAGCCAGCTGTCGACCAATATCCCCAAGTCCTTTTCTGCCGGTCAGCTTTCCAGCCACTCTTCCTCAAGCCTGTGGCATTGTATGGGGTTGTTGTGACCGAAGTGCAGGACCCGGCACTTGGCCTTCTTGAACCTCTTACGATTGGCCTCAGTCCATCAATCCAGCCTGTCCAGATCCCTCTGCAGAGCCTTCCTGCCCTCAAGCAGATCGACACTCCCTCCCAACTCATTGTCATCTGCAAACTTACTGAGGGAGCACTGAATCCCCTCATCCAGATCATTGATACAAAGTTTTCAAACAGGACTGGTCCCAGTGCTGAGCCCTGAGGAACACCACTTGTGACCAGCCACCAACCAGATTTAACTCCATTCCCCACAGCTTTTTGGGCCCAAACATCCAGCTAGTTTTTTACCCAGCGAACAGTACACCCATTCAAGCCTGAGCAGCCAGTTTCTCCAGCAGAATGCAGTGGGAAGCGCTATCAAAGGCTTTACTGTAGCCCAGGTAGACAACATCCACAAACTTTCCCTCGTTCAGTAGGCAGGTCACCTTGTCATAGAAGGAGATAAGGCTAGTCAAAGCAGGACCTGCCTTTCATAAAACCATGCTGGCTGGGCCTGGCCACCTGATTGTCCTGAGCGAGCTGCATGATGGCACTCAAGATGATCTGCTCCATAACCTTCCCCGCACGGAGGTCAGACTGAGAGGCCTGTAGTTCCCCAGATTCTCCTTCTGTCCCTTCTTGTAGATGGGTGTCATATTTGCTGACCTCCAGCCAACTGGGACCTTCCTGGTTAGCCAGGACTCCTGATAAATGATGGAAAGTGACTTGGTGAGCACTTTCACCAGCTCCCTCAGTACCCTTCAGTCAATCCCATCTGGCCCCATAGACCTGTCTAAATGGTGTCCCAACCATTCCCCCTGGATTATGGGGGCTTCATTCTTCTCCCTCTTCCTGTCTTCCCGCTCAGGGGGCTAGGTACCCCAAGAAGATCTGGTCTTACTATTAAAGACTGAGGCAAAGAAGGCATTAAGTACCTCAGCCTTTTCCTCATCCTTTGTCACTATGTTTCCCCACACATGCAATAAATGATGGAGATTGTTCCTAACCCTCCTGTTGTTGTTAATGATTTATTGTCTTTAAACATTTTCTGTTATCTTTTAGAGCAGTAGCCAGATCAACTTCTAATAGAGCTTTGGCTTTTCTAATTTTCTCCCTGCATAACTTCACGACATCTTTGTTGTCCTGCTGAGTTGCCTGCCTGTTCTCCCAAATGTCATAAACTCTCATTTTTTTGAGCTCCGGTCAGTCCTCTCTGTTCAGCCAGAGTGGACTTTTCCCCACTGGCTCGTCTTTCAGGACATGGGGATGGCCTGCTCCTGAAACTTTAAGATTTCCTTCTTGAGGAATGTCCAGCCTTCCTGGACTCCTTTGCCCTTCAGGACTTCCTCCCAGTAGACTCTATCAACCAGGCCCCTAAACAAACCAATGTCTGCCCTCTGAAATTCCAAGGTGGCAGTTCTGCCGACCCCCCTCCTTACTTCTCCAAGAATCAAAAACTATTATTTCATGATCATTATGCCCAAAATGGCCTCCAACCACCACATTAACCATAACTCCTTCACAGTTTGCAAACAACAGGTCCAGTGGCAAGCCTTCCCTAATTGGCTCGTTCACCAACTGTGTCAGGAAGTTATTTTTGACACACTTCAAGAACCTTCTAGACTGTTTCCTCTCTTCTGTATTGTATTTCCAGGAGACATCTGGTAAGTTCAAGTCCCCCACGAGAATAAGGGTTAATGATGCAGACATGCATCTTTTCAAAGTCCTTAATGGTGTATGTAGATAGTATCTTTCAGTGCCAAATAGTTTTCACAGATCCTGGAATCAAAGGAAGCTGGACTTACTGTCTTTACGTGTTAAAATGTACACTAAAACATTTAGTCCCCACATCAATTAGATAATACAGTGCCAAAAATAGATAGCTAAGATATCTTTAAAAATATAAACTCTGTGTGATTTGAAAAACTTAACCCCCCATCTAATTAGCTGGGTATAAGCAAAGTTCAGATTCAAATCTCATAGCTTCTGCCTTTTTTTCTTGAACCAACAGTAAAATATGTATTTCAAAATTTATCATAGTTAAGAATCCCTACGGACTATCAGAGGAGGTAACCATGTGTAATTCTCATCAAAGAGTTATGCTTTCCACATCTCATCTATCTGAAGGAGAACCAGACCTAGACTGTATAAATAATTAGGAACATAGACATGATAGAATCTTAACAAAGCATATGAGCATTTGTTTGTTAATGACTGATGAGAGGAGCTATACTACAGAGAGTACCACTCTTTGTCAAGAGGAATAGCCTTTTCTTTCACAAGCATTTATTTTTTTAATCTATTGTGATATTAAAAAGTAATATTATTCATCTGAACAGCCTCATTTAAAATAAGGTGCATGTAATGTATCCTGGAAATAAAAAAGCTAGTTTTAGGTTGAAAGGCCAGGGAGATATAAATTCAGGTAATGGAAAACTGGTCAGATGACAATTTATATCTAATTCTGTTTTTTATTGTTATCAACAACAAAAAGAGACTTAAAGGGACTTCTTTGCTTCACTATCCAGTTTTGTTAAATAGGACTTAGGGCTATTACTGAAATTTTTATAAAAATCTAGTATATCTCATCCTGAAAAAATAGATATGAAATCTCTGAAGAAAGACTAAATATATCTTTAAATGATCTGGTCAATCATAGGGTTGAAGCAGAGCATTCTGTAATGATAAAATTACAGAATCATAAAAGTAGCAGGCCCAGAAGAAGTAGCAATGGATTTAATACCTTACTCGCTTGTTAAATTCTATGACCCATGTTATTCAGGTCAGAATACATGCTTTCAAAAGTGTACCAAATTAAAATTCGAAACTAAATCCAAGACATCTGAATTTTGTTACTCTCTGGACAGTGCACAAACTTTACACTCTCAACAATACTTAAGAAAAAGAAAATCTAAGAAATTTTCTTGACCAAGGAACAGTCATTCTTTGGGATTCCACTTCACTTGCCAGAAATGAAAGCACAATGAAATATTTAAAACCCCGAGACTGAAATAGCAACTGTCTTTTGAAATTGGCTGTTGTAAGTACGCGCAGATACAACAGTAAGCAGTCATACATCTTGATTCAAAAGAGCAGTACTTAAAATTAGAAGTAATTTAAATTCCGCAAAACCTCACTTTCAGCCTTGAATATTTCCATGGAAAGAAAAGAAAGTGCAAAACATATCCCATCAAAGTTTCTTTAGGGTCCATGTACAGAAATAACCACTGAGACATTCCTAAATATTTAGAAAATAAGAAATTAATGGACAGCTTAAATGGGTTCTGACTGAATAAATTAATGTATAACTATTTATACTGTATTCTAAAGTAACTAATTTAGGCATCTAAAACTGAAGTGCCTTATCAGAGCAAGAGGGGGACAGTAATGGTCGTCTTCTTCAGGCACAGACAGAGAGTCAGTATGCAGCAAATGGAGAGCAGCACGTATCTTTGGCAATTTCTTGGGTACTTACTTACCTATGAGGATTTCCACCACTCTGGACAGATCTGAGGGACCATGGGGAAACACCTGATGCATTCATAAATCTGGAAGTATTACAGCACAGCCGTGAGAGAGCCTTCATGGCAGATTTAGGATACTGAGATTTTCTAAACTAGTAATCTAGTACTATCAGGAGAAAAAAAAAAGAAAAATAAAAACAAAACAAAATAAAACAAATCAAAACCTCTTCCTCAGGAAATGCAAGTCTAAATGATAATTTTTGCTAGGCCTTAGTATAATCACAGAGGAAAGAAGAAGAAAGCATGTATTTATTTACATAAAGATTTTGTGTAGTGTAACAGAGAGGTCCCAACGTACACCCAGGCAAATCCATTGACTCGTAGCCATCTGGCTGAAGCAGAAGGTCAGATCTAAACCCATAAGGGTTAAACATTAAGGTTGGCCCAACCATACCTAAGGGTGAGTTTGGCAGGAGCTGTTAGCAATGAAGATGAGTAAATGGGCTTGATCAGCAGTCAATCTCAAAGGCCTCTGAATAAATTGGACACTCTCAAACTCAGGGATTGCCATGCCTCTGACAGGCATGGGATGCAAATGCAGAGAGGAAGATCTGGTAGCTCTTGATGATCCTGCCCTGGGTAGGGTTTCAAAGGTAAAGGCTCCCTGCAAGCTCCTTTTGGGTACAAGCAACAGCGATCTACCATCCCTGACCCTGCCCAGGATTAACAGCAATTTGTTATTAACTGCTGCCACTACCCTGTGGAGTCCTGGCTGGACAAGAGGGGACATAGTTTGGTGCGTTGAGCAGCCCAGGTTCCGATCCGGAAGTGAGCCTTGGGAGTGGCTGACACGGAACCCTGCTGGGAAGGGAGAGTGATGAGCTCGGGACACTGGAGCAGGGGGAACGTCACCGTTTCCTGCCACACTGTCACTTCCTTCCTGCTACGTTGTTGTTTCCTGCCACAGTACTGTTTTCACTTCTAGATGCAGCTCTGCACCAATCACAACGAGTTGCCGTAGTTTTGCCTATATATGGGTTGGGGGTTTAACCATTCAGATGCTGTAATAGTTTTGCTATATAAACCTTGTTTTTGCTGACTAATAAAGGTGAACGATCATACTCATATTGGGGTCACATCATTACAACGGATTCGTAACCCACGCCAACACTACCCCACAGTTTTTTAACTTCAGAGTTCTTCTTTTGTTAACACATGTAAGTCTAAGAAGACTCCATAAGAATCAATATAAGTTTTTCAAATAAACATGAAGTCTGCTCCTAGCAAAAGGGGAGTGAGTGAGAGAGAGAGAAAGAAAAGGAAGGAAAGCACACAGGTCCACACCCGACACCAGGGACCTTGACAGCGCTCACCACAAAACTTAAGGACAGGTATAAGTGTCCTCACTTTACTCATAACAGAAAGTGAAGCCCTCGATCTCCCACTAACACTCTCACACTCTTCCTTTTGGTTTTCCTAGTGCTCTCAGAGATGTCTATCTCTAGTCAGTCATCCTTGCTATAAATTTCCCTAAACTAACACTGAATAATCTTCCAGATTCCAGAGGATGCCTTTGTCAGAGGAATTACTGGGTTATAGTCCTGTTTAATGAAATTGAGAGTTGCTAAATGAATAAGGACTGATTAAAGACATCTTTCCTGTTTATAATAGAAATCCTGTTATATCAAAAGCTATTTTTAGGATAACTTATAACAAAATATGTGCAATGGTACATATGTTGTGCCTGTATTTTATTTGCTGTCAAACAATACTCTGAATTTATGAGAATTGCAGTGTGTGTGTGTGTGTGTGTGTGTGTTTTACAGGGAATGTGGACCTCAGTCTGCCTTTGTCCTTATAGATACCAAATGTGTAGACACCATTTGAACTAATTTTTCCCAAATCTGTTTCATTTTTGCACTTTGAGGACGTGAGACTCTTTTAGTCACCTGCAAAAGCCCTGCACTTAACAGTACAGTTTTACTCCAGTATAGTGCTTTAAAAGCTAGCTTTAATGGGAATCTTATTTCTGTGTAGAGCTCCTTTGAAATTTTCTGACATTTGGGGAATGGAATGAGAGTAGTAGAAAGCTTCCACACATGTATCAGGTATAGCTGATAAGGTTTGGCAGCAGGGGCTGCAGTCTGCCCTGTGTGGGAGGATGCCATGAACTGTCCTTCATCAGCAACAGCCAGTTCCAGACAGCTCTGAAATGAATGAAAAAACCCCAACATGCACCAAAACTTAAACCAAAGAAAGGAACATATGGTGCCTCTGCTGTCAGGGTAGAATACAGATGAGGAGACAAGGGAGGAGGAACTGGAAGAAACATATGGGTAGGGGCATTGTTGGAGGTATACCTGGAGATCATAGAATCATAGAATGGTTTGGGCTGGAAGACAACTTAAAGATCATCTAATTCCAAGTCCCCTGCCATGAGCAGGGACACCTTCCACTAGACCAGGTGGTTGAAAGCCACATCCAGCCTGGCCTTGAACACTTGCAGGAATGAGACTTCCACAACTTCTCTGGGCTTCTTGTTCCTGTGCCTCACAACCCTTACAGTGAAGAATTTCTTTCATATATCTAATATAAATCTACCCTCTTTCAGTTTAAAGCCATTACCCTTTGTCCTATCATGATTTGCCCTTGTAAAAAGTCCCTCTCTATCTTCCTTTCTGGCCCCTTCAGGTGCCTGGAAGGCTGCTACGAGGTGACCCCAGAGCCTTCTCTTCTCCAGGCTGAAATATCCCAACTCTTTCAGTCTTTCCTCATAAGAGAGGTGTTCCATCCCTCTGATCATTTTTGTGGCCCTCGTCTGGACCCGCTCCAACAGGTCCATGTCTTTCCTGTGCCGAGGGCTGCAGAGCTGGATGCAGGACTCCAGGTGGGGTCTCACCAGACCAGAGCAGAGGGGCAGAGGTTCAACCTGCTGGCCACACTTCTTTTGATGCAGCCCAGCATAAGGTTGGCCTTCCGGTCTGCAAGTTCACATTGCCGGATCACATTGAGTTTCTCTTCAACCAGCACCCCCTAGTCCTCCTCCTCAGGGCTGGTCTTAATCTATTCTCTGCCCAGCCTGTGTTTGCAGTCTTGGAAGAAGACGCTCCAAGGAAGAGCAGGGACACTCCTCAGAGACTACAGCCATGAATGTCCCATGCCAGGGCAGGGACAGTTCCGAGCAACAGTGGCCTATGGGTGAACCATGCAGGGCAGGGACACCCCTGAGCTATTGTGGCCATGTGTAACCTGCTAGCTCACGGATAACACCAAGTGTGTTCTTTGGGAAGGGATCGCGGAAGAGTTGATACTATAGCATAACAATAATTAATATCAGCATAATTGATTGCCTGTTTCCACATCCATTTGGTCATTTGCATGATGATGAACAAGTTTCCCAGACTATAAAACATCTCATTGGAATTTAACTTCCCGTACACAAAAGAGAGAATCTTATGTCTCTTAAGAGATCATATGTATTGTTAATGTTTCTTAGCTTTCATAAGGTGTGGCTACAAGCAAACTGCTGTTGCCATTGAACCCTCATCCACCCTGATTTCAAACCCAAAATTTAATTGACAAAAGACGAAAATAAGTCATCATAGCAATTTAACAATGTAGATGATTAAGCTCCAGTGTTCAGCCTCGGATCCTGGCATCACTCAACATATTGGTATAGTGATAGCCATTTAGCTTCTCTCTCAGTCACCACTGCATTTTTGAGATGTTAGAAGGGATACGGCTTACAGCAGCATGGAATGCGTAAACATTTGGATAATGTGAGATGAAGACTAAGGAATGTCAACTTGCTGTACGTCCTGTGCAATATATTTTTTTTTTCTCTCAGAATGCTTTCTGGGACAGTTTCTGGAATGCTTAGCATTTCATTCAGTGACTGAACAGTCGATTGATCACTCAATGACTGAAATTGCCTAATCTGGTAAAAATTACGCGAGCCGAAGAAGAAATATTGCAAGATAAACATCCCTGAAGGACACAAGAAGACCTGTGAAGTAAATGCAACTTGGAGCAGAATTTTCTGCTACAAGAGCTTATGCAATTCCTTTTGGAGACATCGTTGCTGAGTTGACAAGTTTATATAATTTGCCTTTGCATAATATGCAATTAATACTACCTGAACTCAGGCAGTAGGGATTTATTCTGCTGGATGTAATATATAGTATTTTAAATGGATTAAATTTGGACGAAGTGAAGTGAAACGTTCTAGCCTAAGCATCTAATTTGCTTTACACCTGTGCATTTATAGACATATTGGCAAAATGGGACCAATACAATTGTGAAATAAAATCAGATCACATTACACTGAAATACGATTTGCAGGTGGTATCAGCTGGGATTACAAATAATAATAGGAATCCGTAGAGATGTCATATTCAGCACAGGCCTCAAAAGGCTGGAGTTAGAATATTGAAGATTTCTGACGTGCAGTGTATCTAATCTCCAAGAATCCTCTCAATTGCATACCAATCTTCCACTTTCTTTATCTCACCACTTAAAAGCTCTCCTTCTGATTACACATGAAGGCATTTTCAATTTATTTGGAATGTCATTTTACTTATCCCTGCCTGACTTTCGTGAGGAGGCATAATATAGTTCCAAATTATTTGCTGAAGAGTGTTTGACTCTCAATTGTCTGAGAGTTTGGAGAAAGGAGGAAAGACAGGTTAATAGCTGTGTCTTTCTCTCTGTCTAATAGATGTCTTTCATTCTAGAAAAGGAGATGGAAGTTTTTTGCTCATGCAAGGTCTTTGAGAAACCTGTCTAATTTCAAGGCAGAGACAAAGGAGAAAACAAATGAACTTTTAAGATTGAGAGTAATCTACTTGGAATCTTAAAGAGTTAATACTTTGCCAATAGTTTACATACAAAAGCTATTTAAGGAATATGTGAAGGAGGCAAAAGACTTCTAAAGAACACAGAACACAATATTTAACAACTTCATCTAGGACAGCCAGACACTTCCAAGGGTCATTTCATCCACCATGTATTAATAATCTATGTAAGAATTGTAAACCTGATTAGTATCTGTCCCTCCACCGTACTAGACGGAGATTGTGTTCATCTTCGCCTACAGACTGGAAAGGAGTGTCAAATGTGTCAGGTGTATTAGACTAAATTCTATGTTTCAGATGTCAGGAATAGTGAGATGATTACCCAAGTCCTTGGTGACCAAGTAATACCTTGAAAGGTTCACAACACCAACCGTTAAGGATCCTTGAATAGAGGATAATGAATGTATTCAACTATTTAAACATTGTATGTAAATATTGTATTCTATTATATTTACTTACACCCAAGTGCAAATATGCTCTTGTTCTGGTTCCTTTTACACCACTGTTATATACTGAAAATTGATTCTGTAAAAAAGGGCATCACTTAATACCAAGGATCGTAGTGATTTCCATATCAGCCATGCAACAGATAACAACCAAGTGTGTTATTTCTTAATCACAAGCCCTTCAGATGAGATACAAAGTCTGAAATCCTGAAGGATTTTGTGTAGCTACCAGACCATGAAGAATTGGAATTCAGCAACTCAGACTTACTATTTTTGATGTTGTTTATGTAAGAGGCTAGATAAAAGTTTTCTGTCACATACTTTATTCCATCTATATATGGGATGAGTAAACAAAGTTGTGAGTGCATAGTTTACCAGTCCAAACAACAAAAAGTAGTAAATGTCACTACCTCTTTCAGCTTTAGCTACATCTTTGTGTTGTATTAGGACCTCCCCAAAAGCTTTACTATCAAATTTCTAGATTTTATTTAAGAAGTATGAAAAGGAGAAAACGCAGAAAAATAAGTTATAGCTTCCAGAGCTTAAAACTGAAGTCTGCCGATCTTACCATCTGAAAATATTTATCTTGTAACCACTGGGGCTGTTAAATAGAAATCAGAAGCTAGAATTCATAGATAGTCACTCAGTTGGAAATCCTTCACAGCAAGTAATAATCCGTGATATAGTTTCAGTTTAATAGAAACAAAATATACTTACTACCAGTAGGATAAATCAGTTTCTTGAAGGTCGACCTATCATAGCTGTCCCAGCTGCACAAATCAAAATTAAATTGTGGTTTTAATAATCTGTCAAATACATACACTATCTTTTGTCTAAAAAAACCCCAGACCTCACACCTGAGTAGGTCAGATTTTGTGCCAGTAAAAAGACCTCATTTTACAAGAGGCTGAATTTCTCTGGAGAGGTAACAGACCTCATCCCTTTGTAGGTGCAGCAGCAACTTGCCACAAGTTAACCGATTCCCTTACAAAATTTAGGAGATCAAGGTTTTAAGCAATCATTCCAGTGGAAATTTATATTTACACCTACATAAAAGATAGTAGAATCTGTTTTTAAACATAGGGCTCAAATACAAAAAAAAGAGATAGGGAAATAAGGAAAATAGCTTAAGAAATGTAATTGTGGTATAGGAACTTTTAAAATAATAATAACAACACTCTACAGGTCATGTGGTTATCTGGTTTTCTTCCATAGTAAAGCCCCTTCACAATGTTCTAAAAATTGTAAAAAGTGTTGCAATTGAGTACATTTTTCATTTAAATTCACCCATACAGTCCGTTAAACTCATTTACCTGTCATATCCCATGTACAACCACCAAAATATTCATATTTCAGGTTTAGCTTCAGGGATATGCACAGGAAACTGCACCAAGCTCATGTCATAACTTGAGGCTGCTGGTGTGATTCAACTTCTTAAATGGCTCCAGGCCAAAAAAATTTGAACCCAAATTGTAGGAAGTTATGCCACCTGCTTTTCAGCAATGTCTTGTGGTTCTACTATCATTCTTGAGACCATTTTATCACTTTCTCTTACGGTCTGTGGGAAATGTTAATTGTTGCATATTCCACAAATCTCACTTCTGAGTACAGCGTAAGACTATTCTAACTCAGCTTGTCTTCTTGAGAAGTAGAATACTTGTAAAGAGTTTTTTCTTCCCGAGAAGTGCTCTATTTTTCGTGCCTCTCCAGTGAGATGGGGTGAAAAGGAAAGTCTGTTTTTCATTCTGAAACTATGGAAGAACAGTTTGAAAACTGTAAAGTTAATTATCTGATCACCAATTTTGTTCTGCTAACATTGCAATTTAACTGTCAAATTAAACAATGGAGAATCAAGTAAAGAAGAGTGATTTCTGTACAGCTAAATGTTTCCTAGGAAAATAATCTCTCCTCTCACACACATTATTTCTGAAGTAAGAGTAAAATAATATTTTGAAGTTCAAAGAACCACAGAATCACAGAATCATGGAATGTTAGGAGTTGGAAGGGAACTCTGTGGGTCACCTAGTCAAAACCCCCTGCTGAAGCAGAGTCACCAACAGCAGGCTGCACAGGACCTTGCCCAGGCAGGTCTTGAATATCTCCAGAGAAGCAGACTCCACAACGTCCCTGGGCAGCCTGTTCCAGTGCTCTCCCACCCTCAAAGTGAAGAAGTTCTTCCTCATGTTCAAATGGAACTTCCTGTGCTTCAGTTTGTGCCCGTTTCCCCTTGTCCTGTTGCTGGGCACCACTGAAAAGAGTTTGACCCCATCCTCCTGACACCCACCCATAAGATATTTCTAGGCATTTAGAAGATCCCCTCTCAGCCTTCTCTTCTTCAGGCTAAACAAGCCAAGCTCCCTCTGCCTCTCCTCGTAGAAGAAATGCTCCAGTCCCCTCATCATTCTCGTTGCCCTCCTCTGGACTCTCTCCAGTACCTCACCATCTTTCTTGAAGTAGGGAGCCCAGAACTGGACAGACTACTCCAGATGGGGCCTCTCTAGTGCAGAGTAGAGTGGGAGGAGAACCTCCCTTGACCTGCTGGCCACACTCTTCTTAACACACCCCAGGAGACCATTGACCTCCTTGGCAGCCAGGGCACACTGCAGGCTCGTGGACAACTTGTTATTCACCAGGACACCTAGGTCCCTCTTCACAGAGCTGCTCTCCAGCAGGTCCACCCCAAGCCTGTACTGATGCATGGGGTTGTTCCTTTCCAGGTGCAGAACTCTGCACTTGCCCTTGGTGAACTTCACCAGATTCCTCTCTGCCCAGTCAGTCCAGGTCTCACTGAATGGCAGCACAGCCTTGCATTGTATCAGCCACTCCTCCCAGTTTTGTGTCATCAGCAAACTTGCTGAGGGTACACTCTAACTCTTCATCCAGGTCATTAATAAGGAAGTTGAATAAGACTGGGCCAAGTATTGACCCCTGGGGGACACCACTAGTTACAGGCCTCCAACTAGACTCTGTGCCGCTGACAACAACCCTCTGAGGTCTGCCATTCAGCCAGTTCTCAATCCACTTCACTGTCCACTCATCCAGCCCACACTTCCTGAGTAGAGAAAAAATTTCCTGATTTTGACTGGATTAGTGTTGCGTTAATTTGGCAGAAAATAAACCCCCTTGCATTCTAACTCTCTTCACCAGAGTGAGAGGCTAGATGCGGCTAGGTTTAAATTCTGAGTAATATCCAATTTGCCACTGTGGAATTATTAGTAAATTTAAGGTTTTACATCTGAAAATTAAGGTTTATATGAAAAATGCAGCATTGTTCACCCGTTGAGGAAAAGCACAAAAACAAAAGGAGCTCTGAGGATAGGACACAGAAGCAGCAGGCATGCGACGAATCCATTAACACAGCAACTCCCTGCAGCATATTGTAGAGGATGGAGTGGAGTGAAGATTCCGTGGCCATGCTCCGTGATGATAAAGTGGGAAGAAATAGTCCTCTAGAACTGATAAGCAGCTCATCTGGCCCCCTGAGCCAACAGGTTTTCAAAACCTTGCCAAAGTGCTATCCTCTCGTGAACTTTGCTCGGTTTAGATCATTTTAATACCAAAATACACCTCCATCCCGAAGGCTACCCGTCTCCAAGGTGCGACCAGCCCTCTTCGAGTCTGTGCTCTCTATTTTTCGTAAACTATACCTTCAAATGTGAAGCCAGAAATTTTACGCCAATCTTGATAAAAGGTATGTATGACCACAGTCACTCAAACTCCACCTTAAAGGTAGAAAGGATATAAAAATAGCCAGGGAAATAGGGGATTTTGGGAGAAGAAGATAACACCGTGGACTTTCGGAGGAGAAAAAGATAACACCTTGAGAAAGTCAAGGGAAACTCCACCTCAGACTGCCTCTGACAGCCGGGATTGGCCGATGGGCTGAGCCTTGTTTCTCCCCCCCTAGGGATGCCTTGGGTGAGGCTTAAACTAAACGCTTTTCTCGGGAATCTTAGAAATCTCTCTAGAGAGTTACTTCCTAATGTTTATAGCCAGGCTGTATTATTTATAACCTTTTCACGCTTTTTATATTTGCATGTGCTTTCTTGCAGACAATCACTATCACCGGCAATTCAAAAAACCTATATAGCTGTTACACAAATAAAACTGCACAGTTTAAGTAGCCAGTTGTCACAGTTTCTCACTGAATGCGACCAAATGCAGCTGTGCTAGTTCATGAGCAGGACTGGACTGAAGGTGCAGACTGCTATTAGTGCATCCAGAATCGTGATAGTTTAATATATATGTAAAATGCGACTGGACTGGTAGTGGCTGTCGCGTTAATTTGGCAGAAAATAAACCCCCTTGTGTTCTAACTCTCTTCACTGAAGTGAGAGGCTAGGTGTGGCTAGGTTTAAATTCTGAGTGATATCAAATTTGCCACTACCAGTCCATAAGGACCAGTCATAAGGAATAAGGAATCATACACAAGAGTATAAAAATGAAGACCTGTGAGGGACTACAGGAGATAATGCACCTCAGTTATCTGATAGAAGCAGGATTAAATATAGTTATACCATTTCTTCACCTAGACAGACTAGTGTTCACCTAGCAGTAAGAATTTCCAGTGCAGGGATTGCATAGTCTCCTTGCTTTGCTGTAGTGTTTCACTATCTGTGTAATGAGAAAGCTTTTCACAGTATTCAGGTCGAAGCTTCTTTGCGGAAAATTAAACTTTCTCCATTGCTCCATTGCAAAAGACAAGGAGTGCAGCTTTTAATGTAAGATACTTACTAGGTCTTTCTCTTCTCTTTCCTAGACTAAGGAAGTCTAAGTCCTTCAATTCTTTTTCATGCAGTCACATTTTCTAAACTTCTTGTCCTTTTTACCATTGTAGTCTTTTCACTTGTATCACTTTGCATGTTTTTTTCAGTATGATACGTAAAAATGGATATATAACTTCTGTTGACATCCTTGCAAAACAACTTAATTTTCAAGGATGTAAATTCTACCCAATTACTACTGAGAACTATCGTTCTTCAGATCATTTTGAGAGGTGCAGAGCGATAACTAAGATCTAAATTAATGCTAGGATTTGTTTTTGTTATTTTCTAGTTCAAATATTTGTTAAGGAGGAAATAAAAAAAAATTGACTGAACTAGAACTGTGCCAAAGATTAGTGACACTTTGTTAACAGTATAATACAACAGAAACAAAAGCATTTAACCTGTTATTATAGATCATGTGTTTATCAGTGTTCGTATGTTTATCAAGAACATACTGTAAACCTGTTTGTTGAAGGGCTTCTTCATTATGTGCATACCCTAAGATGGTGGTCCATTCTTCTACCACAGTTCAACTTCCAGGTCTCACTTGTTCAATTTTGAAAGGAGGCAGCCGTCTTTTTCATTAGAATTCCTCCTGCAATATCTATGTGCACACTAATGTGAACAGAAATGGCATGATCATACAAATTTCTTTATTTCATAGATTTCTGTTTCCCCCATGGGCACATTACTAGTATATTTCATGGCACTGAATAGTTAGCAGGACATTTAAGAATTCTTCGTGCTCATTTCCAAAGCCAAAAAAAATAAAAGCAAAGAAATAAAAAGCAGCAAAAAAACCCCCAAGGACATAACAATAGCTATGACTGTCATTTCACAGAATCACAGAATGGTAGGGGTTGGAAGGGACCTCTGTGGGTCATCTAGTCCACTGAAAAACTGTCATTAATCTGTTTAATTCAATTAAATCAGATTGAACTTTCTTGGTTATAATTCATTCCTCTAGTCGGCTGCTGACAAGGATTGTATAGCTGCCATGTCCATCTTCAGGTGTGGTGGTCTGTCTGTCTGTCTTCTCCTCTGCCCGGCTTTTTTCCCAGCCACTCATAGCAATTTTGGAAACTACTAACTAATTTTACTCAAACCTGAGAGGTGCCTAGGGGCCTCAGTGATAACCACTGCCTGAGAATGGACGACTGATTAAGAAAAGAAATCCAAATTATCCTTCTCCATCCTCCCTGTGGCTAAGGCTGAACTGTGAAAGTAGTTACTTAATTATGCACAGGAGAAATCAAACAGGAGACAGCTACTGGAAACTAAGCTGTCACTGGTGGGACATGTAAAAGCACAGCTCTAGCTATGTTTAGAGGAATATGTTGAAATTAGTAGGGTAAAAAAGGTAAATTTCTAAAATAGTCTTTTTCAAGGTAAGGTCACAGACGAAAGGGTATGCTGAACCGAGATGCTGATATCCTGCTTTGAGTATGCAAAAGGTTTTCTAACCCTGGTGCTTTTTTTAATCTATGTTCAGGTAACAAAAATTTCCAGTTCTTGCCTCTTTACTGAAGTAAAGTCACTGTGAAAGACTCGCAAATCTCCATCAAAAATTGCTATTTGGCATGATCAGATTGTTGTGTCAGTCTCATCAGTGGCATTTAAGCACTGTTTAAACTGTACTTACTTAGTGGCTTGAAGGAGAAATGTGTTACACTGACACAAGCCAACACTGAAAGCTGGTGACTTGAAGTTGATATTTAGTTCATACCAATAAGTGGCTCAAATCTCAAAAAGCACCAAAGACTTAGACAATGTTAGTATGGTGGGGAGAAAGGGAATGATGGTGCAACATTAATCTTTTTTTGAAAATCAGCCATTTGCTGACTTCTAATAAGAAAGCAAGGGAAAAGCTCAAATTTCTCTGATTAAATATGAGGTACTTGTCACTCAAAGCACAAATTAGATCATACAAGTTTAAAGCCCAGACACGGTCAACGGAGGGAGTTAGGTGTCAGAAAACTCCTGAAGGCCTAATGCTCCCTCTCACCTGTGCATGGGAATAAGCAAATTAATATAGAGCTATGTCTGACTCAACGCTTCACAGAAGTCTCCTCCTTCCACCTGACATTCAAAATACTGGGTGTCCACTTGGGTTTTGTCACTCACTCATCTTCTGACTGCAGTATTCATTTGTATTCAGACATCCTATCCATCATTAGCTACCTGGCAAAGTTGGCACTTGGCAATAAACACTCCTGGGATCTGCTCGGTCACAGATTGAACTTGGGATCCTCAATGATATGTTAGCTCTTTCTCTCTTTTCAGGTGCCTTCAGAAGTGTTGCCATTTGAGAACAGGCCATCTGAATCACTGGAATTTATGTACCTAAAACCTCAATTTGGGTGACCTGTGTTTTCCCACAGAAGTCTCATTTTAATAATTTCTGACATCTTGTTCAGATCATATATTGTAACAACAGATTTCTTCAGAATAGGTAGTCCAGGGCAAACAAAGTCAAACTTTGAGCTAATTTTTCTCATTTTTCAGAATTCACAAGAAATGGTAAGTAGCGTCCAACAGCTACTGATTGCTTCAGGCAGTAAATGCAAAACAATCCATACTAAAGAAAAGAGAGATACTTTGGGCCCCATAAATACAGCCACTAGAAAAAGACTGAGCCTGAGAAGATGTTGTTAACATCTATTTATTTAGCTTTGAAATATGTAAATATCCTTCTCCCAAAGGCATTGTTTTATAACTTTCTCCACAAATCCTTGAAAGAATTTAAAAACCAGAATAATATATGCATCTGTTTCAAACTGTGGAGAGCAATTCAACTTGCTCCAGAGTGTGTGTCTGCATACGTGCGTATTTGAATATGTATGCTCTTAGCAGCTGGTATTGTGTCCCAATTCTGTTTTAATTTTGTCACAGAAAAATGATTCTGGGATGAAAAGGCCTGGTTATAAGGATGATGTTGAATGGGCATCCAAATACTTGCAACCTTCAGCCTAACTGCCCAGTTGCCTAACTGGGGAAAAACCTAAGACAAACAAACATTTTTTTTTAAAAGCAAAACAAAATAGTGCAGGAAAAAATCCACTTTCCAAGCAGATAGTTGGCTCAATGGCTGAGGAAGATGGAAGGCATAAATCCAATTCCATTATCTCTGTGATCCAGGCTGGAAATGTAAATCTCATACTACATCTCTCAGGGCAAGGCTGCCTGTTCCTCTTCCATCCTCCTTTTGCTCCAGCTTCATGCTGCCACTGAGAAGTGCAGATCCATGGATAAAGTTTCAAGGAAACTGGTGTGTTGACATGGAAATCTGCACTTTTTTGACAAATCACCAAAGCCTTTTCACCAAAAAATAGGTTTTAACCAAGATGCTGAGGAGGACACTTGAAGGCTCTTTCTTTCATTTGTCAGATATGTAGAGCATTTCTCACATATTAAAAGGTTTCAGTGCTCCTGTACATGCAGGCATGCTCAGGTTTCAGAAACTTATCTATGCTTTGCATCGTGCTGCATGCAATTTATAAACATTAACTATGAAGTCATGTTTTACCTGAACAGAGACACAATCCGGCTTTTTTTTTAATGGTTGCGTCATTTCTCTCTTCTCTAGCCTATATAATAAAGTTTGTTTGTAAGCCAACCTTCTGGTCTCTTTTCCTCTTTCCTATTTCTTTCGCTTCAGTATATTGATTGTGTAGTATGCAGGGTATAATATCGATCAGTACCCTATTCTCTTGCACACAGATTACCACTACACACTTGTCTTTCCAAAGAACCTCTTATCTCTTATAGTGGGGGCTTATAATAATATTATTACTCTATTCAGTAGAACCTGCTGCTTCAGAAATATATTGTAAAACAGAATCTCAGTATTAATTTATCTCCACACAAGGTGGCATACAGTTATCACTAATTACAGAATTCAAAACTTCACCTGTATCAAATTACAACAAAAGGACTCCTAATATTTTTCTTATCTTCTAGTGAAGACCAAATTTCACTGTTAAAATGGTGGATTAAAAAAATAACAGCCATTTTGTAGATTGCCTGAGACAAGGCAACACACATTTTCTGTCTTTGGAGATACCCAGTTGCCATAAAACCTTGCATCCAGATCTGTTGAGAAGCGTATGTAGCTTGGATAATTGACACAGTTGATTTTTGAATCATATTACCAGTCTCATAAGTCCTTCCATGAAGGAGGACGTTTGAGGAGACTATGAATGTAGCCTGCAAGATTTTATTACGTATTACCGGAGAATAAGACTCCATATTTTCCTCAACCCTGTCAGTGGCAGGGAACACTGAAAGCGACAGAAAAACTCACCTGATTAACAGGTGGCTCAGAGACTGGTGCCGTCTGTGGAATTTCATTTTCTTTGATCATGGGGAGGTTTACACCGCACCGGGCCTGCTGGCGACAGATGGAGTCCAGCTGTCTCAAAGGGGAAAAAGCATTCTCGCCCACAAGCTGGCAGGGCTCATCAAGAGGGCTTTAAACTAAGTTCAGAGGGGGAAGAGGATATAACCTGGCTCACTAGAGATGAGCCCAGGCATGCCATGCCAGTGTCAGGGGTGAGACTGACAGCCCAGCTCAAGTGCATCTACACCAATGCACGTAGCATGGGCAATAAACAGGAGGAGCTGGAAGCCATTGTGCAGTAGGACAGCCATGACTTGATCGCCATCACAGAAACATGGCAGGCTCATGACTGGAATGCTGTGATGGATGGCTATAAGCTCTTCAGAAGGGATAGGTGAGGAAAGAGAGGAGCTGGAGTGGCACTATATGTTAGGGACTTCTTCGACTGTGTAGAGCTAGCTCTACGATTGTGATGACAATGTCGAATGCTTATGGGTAAAGATGAGGGGGAAAGCCAACAAGGCACACATCCTGCTAGGGTCTGTTATAGACCACCCAACCAGGATGAAGAGGTAGATGAAGTTTTCTACAAGAGTCTGGCAGAAGTCTCACAATCACTAGCCCTTGTTCTCATGGAGGACTTTAACTTACTGGATATCTGCTGGAAGTACAACACAGCAGAGAGGAAACAGTCTAGGAGGTTTGTGGAGTGTGTGGAAGGTAACTTCCTGACACAGCTGGTAAGTGAGCCTACCATGGGAGGTGCCTCGCTAGACCTGCTGTTTACTAAGAGAAGGACTCAAGGGAGATGTAGTGGTCAAAGGCCGTCTTGGACTTAGTGACCATGAAATGACAGAGTTCTCAGATCAAGGTGAAGTTAGGAGGGGGGCCAGCAAAACCACCACTATGGACTTTCGGAGGGCAGACTTTGGCCTGTTCAGGATACTGGTTGAGAGGGCCCCCTGGGAGAGAGTCCTGAAGGGCAAAGAGGTCCAGGAAGGCTGGACTTTCTTCAATGAGGAAGTCTTGCAGGCACAGGAGCAGGCTGTCCCCAGGTGCTGCAAGATAAACCGGCAGGGAAGACGACCTGTCTGGCTGAACAGGGAGCTCTTGCTGGGACTCAGGAAAAAAAGGAGGATCTACCACCTACGGAAGCAGAGGCAGGTGACTCAAGAGGAGTACAGGGCTCTCGTTAGGTCATGCACAGAGGAAATTAGAAAGGCAAGAGCCCAGCTAGAACTCAGGCTGACCACTATTGTAAGGGACAACAAAAAATGTTTTTACAAATACATCAACAACATAAAGAAGGCAAAGGACAGTCTCCATTCCTTATTGGATGCAAGGGGGAATATTGCCAACAAGGATGAGGAAAAGGCCGAGGTACTTAATGCCTTCTTCGCCTCAGTCTTTGACAGTCAGACCGGTTATTCCCAGGGTAGTCAGCCCCCAGTGCTGGAAGATAGGGTACAAGTGCAGAACAAACCTCTCATAATCCAGGAGGAAGCAGTTAATGACCTGCTATGCCACCTGGACACTCACAAGTCTATGGGGCTGAATGGGATCCACCCAAGAGTGCTGAACGAACTGGCGGAGGAGCTGGCCAAGACACTCTCCATTATCTATCCACAGTCCTGGCTAACTAGGGAGGTCCCAGGTGATTGGAGGATAGCAAATGTAACACCCATCTACAAGAAGGGCTGGAAGGAGGATCTCAGGAACTACAGGCCTGTCAGCCCAACCTCGGTGCTGGGGAAGGGTATGGAGTGATTCATCTGGAGTGCACTCACCAGGCATGTGAAGGACAAGCAGGGTATCAGGCCCAGCCAGCATGGGTTCATGAAAGGCAGGTCCTGCTTGGCCAACCTGATCTCCTTCTATGACCAGGTGACCTGCCTACTGGATGAGGGAAAGGCTGTGGATGTCATCTACCTGGACTTTAGTAAGGCCTTTGACACTGTTCCTAACAGTATCCTCCTGGAGAAACTAGCTGCCCATGGTTTGGATGTGTGTACTCTCTGCTGGTTAAAGAACTGGCTGAATGGCCAAGCCCAGAGAGTGGTGGTGAATGGAGTTAAATCCTTCTGGCAGCCAGTCACAAGTGGTGTTCCCCAGGGCTCAGTTTTGGGGACAGTCTTGTTTAACATCTTTGTCAATGATCTGGATGAGGGGATTCAGTGGTCCCCCAGTAAGTTTGTAGATGACACCAAGTTGGGCGGGAGTGTTGATCTGCTTGAGGGTAGGAAGGCTCTGCAGAGGGATCTGGACAGACCAGATCGATGGGTCGAGGCCAACTGTATGAGGTTCAACAAGGCCAAGTGCTGGGTCCTGCAATTTGGTCACAACAACCCCGTGCAACACTACAGGCTTGGGGAAGAGTGGCTGGAGAACTGCCCAGTGGAAAAAGCTCTTGGGATGTTGGTTGACAGCCGTCTGAACATGAGTCAGCAGTGTGCCCAGGTGGCCGAGAAGGCCAAGGGCATCCTGGCTTGTATCAGGAATAGTGTGGCCAGCAGAAGTAGGGAGGTGATCGTGCCCCTGTAATCGGCACTGGTGAGGCCACACCTCAAATCCTGTGTTCAGTTTTGGACTCCTCACTACAAGAAGGACAATGAGTTGCTGGAGCATGTCCAGAGAAGTGCAACAGGGCTGATGAAGGGGTCTAGAGAACAAGTCTTACGAGGAGCAGCTGAGGGAGCCGGGGCTGTTTACTTTGGAGAAGAGGCTGACGCATCTTCCAGTGATGGAGATCCTACTGCCCCAGCAGTCTGTCCCGCTGCTCATCTATTCCTGTGACTAGAAAGGTTTTTTAAACTTTAAAGTATTTCTTCTTTGCTGAAATATGATGACATTACCTCTTATACTATACTTGGTAATTATGAAGACCACTTCATCCTCTTTCAGTCTGCAGCCAACTTTTCTGTGCTTGAAGCCCATTACCATTATTCATTCATGCCTGTCTTCTCTAGGTAACACAGCTATAGTAGGTTACATCTCCTGGAGATATTGTTCTCTGGTTTCTCTCCAAGTGGTCTGCATTCTTCAAAATGGATGTTCCTAAGTTTCAAGTTGTCTTTTAAATTTTACTCTCATAAGACATTAAAAAACACTACTCAAAAGCCTGACCTGTCATTCCCAGGGCCTGATCAATTTAGCTGTGATTAATCTGTGACAAAACCTAATTTTTATTTATATCCAGAACCTTTCACTCCCACCATGACATGCAAACAATAAATTTTGGAGATATTCATCCCTAAAAAGTATTCGTAAGGGCATTATTCTATGGACAGCAGTGTCTCAATTTTTCAAGCGTCTCATGCCAATGGATGTAAATTATTGTAATGGATGTGCAGCCTGCCCTAGGTGACCCTGCTTCGGCAGGGGGGTTGGACCAGATGATCCACAGAGGTCCCTTCTAACTTCTGCCATTCTGTGATTCTATGATTCTAGGATGTGACAGAGTAAATATTCCCTTGTTCCAGAGAAAAGTAAAATAGCTACACTGTCCTCCTGCTTGCAGCCATTTGGCTCAAGCTCTCCAGATTGTTTTATTCTGTGTTTATTTAAATATTTACACCTGATTTTTTTTCTGAATAATGTACTTTTTGTAGTTCTTAAACAGTTACACTCTTTTCTTCATTCCTAGAGTTTTAAAGACTACTGTTAAAAGGATTAGAACAGTGCATCACGTAAGGCTCGTGAATCAATCACAATGATAAACATCAAAGGATATAATTATAGCATCCCAATCAGCTGAAAATCATTCTGCATCTAGAAACATAACGCTTCATTAAATTATTTTGTTATTAAATCAAACCATGACTAAATTATTTTTGAAATAATTTATGACAATTTTCAGTTAGGTTGGAAGGTACAATAAGTTAATAGATTGGTAATGATTTAAACCAACAGTGTAAAATTTTAGCTAAGTGTTGATAAAGATGCTATTGTTCAATAACTACATATTCTTTATTTTTTAAAGAACATTAATTGAACCCCTGTATGTAAATAAAGGGAAATTGAGTTTCCTATGTGGTTTAGCAATAGTTATACATAACATAGGGATTTAAAATCTAATTTATGGAGGTGTTAATGAAAAGTTTGACTGTGCAACTGCCAGTCTGCAGAAGTTCTGCTAGTATCTATAGACTCATTATGCGTAATCTATTAGCATAAAACTACTTCAACATCAAGGTTATAGTTTTACGTGGCAGGACATTTTAAGACCAGAGGCAAAGTCAATATCATGGGCTTCTTACCATCACATTGAAAACAAAGACCAAAGGTTTGGCAGTTGAAAAATGTATCTGGTTTTGTCTTTTTTAAAATAGTTTTAACATTTCTCCAGGAGTAATAAAACTGCATGCATTTAAAAATAAGCTGAACTAATAATATTTTGTTCAGATGTTCTATGATGCTGAAACTTCCTTTATTACTGGCTACAGGACTTTTTCATAAAATATTTTCAACAAGAATTTACTATAGGCTGATAGTTTGTTATCTTTTACATAATTAATACAGAATTACTTCAAAACATTTCTATGGGGACCCTCCTGGAAGTCCAAAACCAGAGAATTAGAAAAGTTACTCTTTTTCTTTCCCAAAAAATAAAATAAATGAGGCTGATAATTTAAACAGAGTCAAGAAAATTTAAATACAGCCAACTCATATACTTGCAGAAGCTGATGTAAATTTTATTTGCGTAAACACCTTTTTTTTTTTTAACCTGGACTGTGTATGAAAAAAGTTGCTTTAAATAAGACAAGATTTTGCTCTTTATTTTCTGCTATATTTGTAATATTTCTTGAAGCCAAAGTTCTATTTTACCATAGATATAAATGTAATGTAAAACAAGAAGAGAGACTAAATGATTTAGCTTATTTTCAAGTGGATTTCTGTGGAAGATGCCTGGCAGTGGAATATTTTGGTAAATCTATGCCACTCAAGTGAGTTTTAAAGTCTGTTATAATCTTCCTACCACTTGACAGTGCAGACTACAATTTTCTGCGAATGAGCTACAGGTGGGGTGGCTAAGTAACACTGAGGCTGTCAAAGCTTTTTTTTTTATTTGAAGTTTACAAAACCTATGGGGGTTGTGCAAATGCAACCATAAGATAGTAAAAATGACTTTTTATTAGAATTACAGCATTTAAAGAACTCTGTAGAGAGCTGACTGGGGCATCATTCCTGTTGAAAATTGTGAAACACGTGCTGTGTGTAGAACTGGTGCTCTTTGTGATATACTAAGCTGCCTCCCAATTTCACCAGGTCACTGACAGATGGCTTAGCACAACACACGAGGAGGATATTCTCCAGCTTCATCTGTGGCGAAGCAGGCTGTTATGGGAGTAAGGAAAGTAAGTCTTGAGCATCATAAAAATGCTCCACCATGCTTCAGTTTCTGACATACATCGTGGATTTTCAGCTCTTCTGTCTCAAGACAACTACTCTCCATGTTTATGGAACAAGGGCAAACTTCCTGTCCAACCACAATAACAAACAGCTGTACCTGGTGACACCTGCTCCATCATCCCCTCTGGTAAGACCCAAGCATTGATGGTGAGAGGATGTGTGTACTCGGCAAGCAAACAGCAGTATTTCCTCAGAATATGCCCACAGACACCAGGGAATTGGGAAGCAATCACCTCTTGAATTGGAGACAGACACTCCATATCTAACTGCCTCTGATGGATTTTTCTTTTTTTGTACTCCTTTGGGCATTAAAAAGTGTTAAAAAGTCTAGGCACTTTGAAAAATGTAAATAATTTAGATCGTTCTTAAGACTACCTTTTTTTAACATGGATAATGCTTCGGCTTGCAGCTCCTTTTATACCTTCCGGAGGAATTTTCTCTAACGTATTCTTTCTTCTTAATTAATTTAAAAGTCTTTCGGTGCCTTTGATAAGTGTTTGCTACTTGCGCCTTTTCCCTGAAGACTTTATCCCAAAAGGAAAATCTTCCATTTGAGGAACTGAGAGAGGGAAATAGAAAAAGAAGAAAATACTTTTTAATATTTCTTTTTGCCTGATTCCTGAGTAGCTGTCATTAAACTTAATAGAGAGTTATCCTCCCCACCCCAAAAATCTCTCTGTCTATGAACTTGCACTGTGCAAATCGTATTCATTGTCCTCAAACACATCACAGAGCACTGAAAAAGTATGCAGATATTTTACCCAGGACAAACAAGTCAACCTATGGCAGTCTGACTTCATTAGCATCATTTACAAACTGACACCACAGAGCGCTTTTAGAATGGAGGCTTTACTGAATGTTAAGTCTGACCAAAGCATGAACACCACTCTGTCAAGATGTGACCTGTGCCTTTTGGAGCAGCACTCTAGCATCAGAGTGCACTGCACATTTTTAACTCTTTTTCCTAACCAAACAGAGTCAGAACAATATAATGAACCAGAACCTTTCCTTGTAATTGTAGTAGGAGCAGTGCTGGTTGCTACTGCTCTATATTATTTCTGTTTTCACTTTTCCATCCCTGTCTCTAAGTACAACCGTTGTATTTTAAAAGTAGGTCTGCCACAGCATCCAAAGGATTGACTCTGTTTGTTAGCTACAGTTAGCTGTCTTTAATGTAGCTTTCTCAGGTACGGATCACAGTGCAACAACAGCAGTACAGAGGTTAGGCTTCACAGCCCTTTTTGAATCAATAGCAGGACTGTTATTGACATGTGGGATTCTTAGTGTAGATGTATCTATGTGGGCTGAAGTCCCTGAGTTGCACTGCAGAGGACAAATGTGAGAGGGATCAATTAAGATTAATCAGTTTAACTTATACATATTTTGAAAGCTGCAAATTTTTCAGTACATAATAAATTGAGGTCTGTTGTTATTTTAAACTCCTTAGGTTTATTTTTTACTTCTACTGATCTTAGTCTAGAAATTAGGTTATTTTAAAGTGAAGGTTACCCCAATGCGCAAGACTATCATGAGTCCTGCCCTCCTCCCAAAAGTGTAACTGAAAGGACTGAGTGTCTGTTTTTTTTCTCAGCTCAGAAAGCCTGACAAATGTACACAGACAGGACTAGGCACAAACTGAAGGAATGGAGGTGCCATCCGAACATCAGGAAAAACTCAGTGAGTAAGCACTGGCACAGGTTACCCAGAGAGGTGGTGGAGTCTCTCTCCTTGGAGATTTTCAAAAGCCACCTGGACACAGTCCTGGGCAACAGGCTTTAGGTGGCCCTGCCTGAGCGAAAGGGTTGGACAAGATGATCTCCAGAAGTCTCTTCCAACCTTAATCATTCTGTCGATATGTGATTGGAAAATTCTTCATCTTCCACTACAAACAATATTTTTAACCTGATGATCTCTACGTCAGACAGCTCAAACTGTGTTTATTTGGAATCTGAGCTGTACTTCAACTGCCATTCAGTGATCAGAAACATAACAAATGCCACAAAATGGGAAGTGCTAAGGAAACCTTCTGTGTTAGCTAAACCCAGCACTAGCCCTCAGCAGGGTCTTGAAAGATGTGCTTGCCCTGGGTAGGGCACAAGGAGGAAGACCTTTTGTCCTATTAGCATACGCCATTTAGTAGGCCACAGTTTGGTGTGAAGTTTGTGGCTCTTCATGTAAGAATTGGGGCTTTACAAGCTGCTGATACATGGGAAATGTGACTTGCTCTGTTTGTCATGGAGAAAAATGACACAATCTGTTCAAGATTCAGTATCCTCTCTAGTATCTGTGGGCACTGAATTACTCTTTATATCAATGAGAATCCCAGGACTGGTGTGCACTGTATTATTCACTAAAACACACGAACAAAGAGTGAATAAATAGCTGCAATTTTTTTTCCTCAGGTTTACTTTGTTGCTAGATGAAATAAGGAATATTAGAAGATATTGGATATCCAATGCCAGTCACTCTGGCACAAAAAGGCAGTTATGATAAATCAAATCTTTTATTGTTAAAAGAAAGAGATGTTCTGAGTAGGCACCTTTTTGGATAATGGCAGATGTTTTTTTCTTACCAACATTTCTGAAGATAATTTCATAGGGACGTATAATTTTTTAACTCACTACAGTATTTCTGTATCCCTGCATGTTGGAACTGTGTCACATATGTGTACAGATTTCCTGTAATTTCCTCATGTTCATTAAGCATAAAAGGAAAGAGAGACACAAATATTCTAAATCTCGATAAACCGTGTAAATAATGGTGAGTTGATGTGTGCCATGCAGGATGTCTTTTCCTAAGGTGAACTAATGTTTTAAAGCTCTCTGAAATTATAAAATGGGATGGAAAGAACAGGTTAATAAAAAGCAGGCAAAGTGGTACAAGATGGAGTTTATTCCTCTGCCCCAGACCTCAGAAATTTTTACGGTTGCTGAGCAAGTACATGAGTCTTAATGGTGAGCAAATCAAATGAAAGTTTAAATCCTATATACAGGGGCGTGCATGTGATGATATTGATGATTTCTATTCAGAACAGTGACTCATCTCGTCTGTTTCTTGAAATAAAACTGTGGGAACCGGACCAGTACTTCTCAACTGCAGCACTATTTATCTTCATTCATTGCATACCAGGGGTGTCTATGGGACTGTTCTCAGGCACTGAGCCTTGTGGCTAATCAGGATCTACTCATAGAATCATAGAATGGTAAGGGTTGGAAGGGACCTTAAAGACCATGGGGTTCCAACCCCTCTGCCACAGGCGAGGACACCTTCCACTAGACCAGGTTGCTCAGAGCCCCATCCAACCTGACCTTGAACACTGCCAGGGAGGGGGCATCCACTGCTTCTCTGGGTAGCCTGTTCCAGTGTTTCACCACCCTCATGGTGAAGAATTTCTTACGAATATCTAATATAAATTTGCACTCTTTTAGCTTAGAGCTGTTCCCCGTTGTATCACTACACACCCTCATGAAAAGTCCCTCTCCATCATTCCTGTAGGCCCCTTCAGTTACTGGAAGGCTGCTAGAAGAGAAGCAGCCTTCTCTTCTCCAGGCTGTACAGCCCCAACTCCCTCAGCCTGTCCTCGTAGGAGAGGTACTCCAGCCCTCTGATCATCTTCGTGGCCCTCCTCTGGACCCACTCCAACACATCCGTGTCCTTCTTATGCTGGGGGTTCCAGAGCTGGACACAGTACTCCAGGTGGGGTCTCACGAGAGCAGAGTAAAGGGGCAGAATCACCTCCCTCAACCTGCTGGCCACGCTACTCTTCATGCAGCCCAGGATATGGTTGGCTTTCTGGGCTGCAATGAAAGTCATAAATTTTTTCTTTATATTTTTCCTGTAACATGTCTCCAAAAGCCTTCTGTCAAGACAACTGTTTCCAATCAAAAGATGAATAAAATCATGAGCTTTCTCTGAAGTTAAAAATAACAAACTTCTCACTAACAGAAAATTCTGTGTCTACTAGAATTTATCCAGGACATATAAATAAAATTCACATCTCAAACATACTGCTTAAATGCAGCTGCCAGAAATTTTTTAAGCCAATAAGCAGCTCTTTCCCAAATAAAGAATCTTTAGTAGAAATCCAGAAACTTGATCTGCAACATTTGGAAAGATGCTCCAAATGTAGCAGCGCAGTTATGTTCATTTCCTTTTCACAATCTCTGGCTGCTCAAGCTACTAAGAACTTTAGGACTGCAAGCAATAAAATCACTTTAATTCTCTGGGACTTGTTAGCATGCCTGTAAAGGTACAGTTTGTTGCTAGAAAAGGTAGCAAAATTGTACTATTAAAAATAAAAGCATTGCAAACTTTATTGAAGGGATTCACTGAAGGTCAGCGATTGTACACTGAATGGAGTCACTGACAAAACACTATTCGGCACATGGGGACAGCTATGCAACAACAGATTATCAGTTTGGTGTGGCTTGTGCAGGCTTTTCTAGGAGCAGGGAGTACAGAATCCCTGAAGAAATATTTGTCTATTTTATTATGATGATAATAGACCACTGCAACTTTGTAATATTCTTCATTTCCTTTCGTCTTATGTATTGAAGCTACATAAAATTCTTAAGAGATTGGCTAACTATTTTATGGCCCAGAAAGGGACAAGTGAGATGCCGCAAGACACTCAGCTACTGGCAGAATCAAGAGCTGAGCCAAAGAAGTGAGACTCCATGTGACATTTGCCTGCAGTAATCTTTTCTGTAACCTTTCTGGAAAAAAAGTCAACCACTGAAAAATTGTCCTGCTTTTCAGAGATGCTAATCAACTACAGTATTTGTCATCTTCAAGGGATATGAGCCTTGCAGAAAAAAAAACTAGTATGTTAGAATTTTTTTGTTCAAAACAAAAATGGGAAGCCTTTAGAGCTATTAGCCAACTTCACTTGACAATGAGTATTAAGACCCCCCAGAAATACTGAAAAGTTTGGATTTTCTGTATAAAACTGGAAGCTTCTACTGCAACAAAAGAACAAAAAAAAAATATTATTCTCCCACACTAATTTAAATTTTAAACAGATATTTTAAACAGCTAAACAAACTATCTGGCCTTTTCAGACTGCTTCACTGCCAAACTATATCTAGCTTTACCTGCTCAACATGTCTGTTCTCATCCAGGTTATTTTCTTGCATGGTTCAGAGGGAGCAATATGTTTTTCTCATTTAGGTTTTTCTGATTCTTTCAAATCTTACATTACAGTTACATTAAGCCAGAAATGTTATCAAAAGCCACTTTCCAAATTCATTTACACTGAACATAATTCAAGAAAGTAAAATAACAATGTTTTACATGCCATTGAAGAAAGAAATGCCTTTTAAAAAGTAATCATGTGGGAATTTCAACTAAATTTATTACTGGACATCCTTAAAAACAAAATTTTGGTAACGATTTTTACTCCTCACTTTTGAAGAAATTATACCTTGCTACAGTGAAAATAAACATGATACATAATATAGAATTAGCAGCATTATTTTTCTCCTTTGTTTTTAAACACCAAATTTTTATTTTTGTCCTGATTTCTATCTGAATTGATTGCCTTGCAGAAGGAAGTAATAAGAACTGTCAGGTATGGAAAAGGTATACTAGTCATTAAATCTTATCTAATCAGAATAACAAGGAAGAAAGAAAATATTTGTGTGATGTATCTGTCCTGATCATGAGTGTGTAATTATTGTGTTTTAGTACTGAAACAACTGGGAGTCACTTTGCTGTATGTCTTGCTTTGTGACATTTCACAAGTGCATATATGTTATTCATGTGTATGATGTTCATATTAAGGCTTCTAATAGAAAGGCATGTGTTGACACGGGCCTTATGATACACTTGGGAAGTGTAGTTCTGCAATCAGAGTTCTCTAGCTTGGATCTCAGCAGACTTTAGTTTAATTTCCTGTCTAACACAGACTTGTTCTGTGTTCTTCAGTTCATCGTATACCTATTTTCCTCCACCTCTAGCTATATCTCAGCATGCCAGTCTGACTTTCAGGTACAGCTGTTATCAGCTGAGATTCATCTCACCTATGTTAGGAATCCAAAATTAAAGTGAGTAAACTCTAGAGAAAAATCAAGTGCAAAGTAGCATTCCAGCTGGGTTTTGAATATCTCCAAAGATGCAGACTCCACAGCTTCTGTGGGCAACCTGTGCCAGGGCTTGATCACCCTAACAGCAAAAAGGGTATTTGTCTTCTTGTCTTACCTGCATTTGAAACGAGCAACTTGAAGTTACTCTTCAGGTCCTTTAAGCAGAAGGAACATGACAAAATTTGCTTAGATTTTTTGTCTAGGTGTTAAATGTCTCAAGCCAAACGGGGTGAAACCTGCCCGTAGTTGCCAGCTGCACTCAGAGGTTGGTAGTCAGAGGAGTAAACTTCTGAGGGTGTAAATGGTATAATTCAAGTCCCTACTCTCAATAATGAATTTGGAGTCACATTTCCACTCTTGAATCATTTAACCATTAGAATATTAGACTATTTTGAAGTAGAGAAGCAGTAGTTATCTCTCTTCCTTTTTTTTTTTTTTTAACAAACGAGAATTAGCTGATTAACATTACAAGCAGATTAATGTTTCAGGTACCCAGAGAAAGGAAGACAAAATAGTACCTGTTCTGAGTTAGGCCGCTGTTCAGGCATCACATCAAACTCTTCCCTCATTGTTCCCTTCTAGGTGGTTAGGGTAGCTCTCCTCTAACCTGGCTACTGAAAATATGCATCTGTCATGTCTCATTCTCTCTCTGAGTATTACAGGAAAAATGTGTACTTATCAGGGCTGATATCTTCATAGAGAAGTACATAAGAAACACAGCATTTTGGAACTTGGTTCTATATCTAACTGTGAACTGCACAGTGTTGTGACATTGAATACACTGGAGTTTCAGCTGTGCTAGGAGCCACAGATAATCTACATTACTGTGTACATCCAAGTCCATCACTTACTTTTTTATGCAAAGTAGAACAGCTTCAGCTCGGCCTTTTACTGTTGCATGAAAACAATGTGTCTAATATGTGATATGCCTGTCTCCCTTCTCTTCGTACCATCTTCCCAGGGGAAAAGGATGGCTGCAGAAGGTTTGGTTCTTGTTTGGGGTGTTTTTTTTGTAACATTTATGTGCATATTCCTGTACTGTTGTATTAGAAATTATAAGGTCAAAGAAATGTGCCACATTCTGGAAACAGTAAGCCATGAGGCTACCCTTGGTTCCTAGGCGTACTCACTCTATAGGTTTGTGCTGGAGTCCCCCCGACTCAGTTCCCCACCTCCCTTTCCCTTTTCTCTTGCTCAGTGACATGATGCCCAAAGGCAGTTGCGTAGTTAGAAGACTTTTCCGTAGCTGCTCGTGTCCATGAAGCACCAGCCATTTTCTGACACAAGCAGCAAAGTCACTGTTTAATTAGTTAGAGCTAAAGAGCTTTAGAGGACTGTGTAGCCTTTTTGTATATGCAGTAAACATAGAATCCCCCTTAGAGTTGTTAGAATGGACATGTTTTTTCTGCCCTGGGAATTATTAGATATGCTGTGAGCATGAGTAATTAATGTGATCCATTTATAAAATGCAAGGATTTTTCATTACTGTTGAGACCTCTGTTGAATCCTCTCTTAATTAATGCTATAAAGTGGTCAGTATTAAGCCAATATGGGCTAAAATTTATTATGGAGAAATATATTAATATGATACTGTTGTTCCCTCTGCTGAACACAGCTCCAATTTAAGCAATGTTTATTCATGTGCTTAACTTGAAAGCATATGATTAAATCAACAATTTCTGGGCGTTACTGAGGTTATTGATGTAAGGACACTTAGCTTCTTTGCTAGACTGATACAGCTCTCAGATAATGGAAGGCTGTTTAATGGAAACACCTGTCCTTCTGTGGGTATGTTTATAGGCCATTTTCTTATTTAACTGTCACTTGATATGGTGCTGTAACTTGTACCATAAATACTACAGCAATTCATTACTTTGGACATTAATCAGAGACAACAGCAAAAAAAGACCGTAAATTTAGTAAAAAATGTACTGATTTTTGCTGCATAAGAAGAAAAGTGACAAGCAGAATGAGGGAGGTGATTCTCCCTCCCTACTGTATCCAGTTCCAGGTTCCCCAGTAAAAGGAAGACATGGACCTGTTGGAGCAGGTCCAGAAGAGGGCAATGAAAATTGTCAGAGGGCTGGAACACCTCTCCTATGAAGAAAGGCGGAGAGTGTTTGGGTTGTTCAGCCTGAAGATGAGAAGGCTCATGGGAGACCTTACTGTGGCCTTTCAATATGTGAAGAGGGCTTATAAGAAAGATGGAGAGAGACTTTTTACCAGGACCTATAGAAACATGATAAAGGGCAATGGTTTTAAACTAAGAGAGAGTACACTTAGATTAGACAAAGAGAAGTTTTTTTGTTGTGACGGTGGTGAGGCACTGGAACAAGGTGCCCAGAGAAGTTGTAGATGCCCCATCACTGGAAGTGTAATTTATGATTGTGGTGATTTCTGATTATGTTGATTTATAGTTGTAATGATTTAGAGTGTCCATATGCCCCTTCAGAAATACAAGAATTCATCACCTATATGAAATTGCAGACCTTCATGGTTCACTTTTTGATGTTAACTTTCCCTCTTTGTTTAAAAGGGTGCAGAATTTCAATTGTACTGAGACAAAAAGATGTGTACAACCAGTACTGGAGGAATCAAATCAGCCAACATTCTACTCACCTGTAAAGGACAACAGCATATACAGTCTGTTCCCCACCTGGGCATGCTCATACTCTGAACTACTGAGGAGCAGGGTTAAGCTTTAACTGCAAGCTCATCAGTCTGTCTTTCCTTCTCTCTCCTTCGTTATGAGGCCTACCTTTTAAAACCTTTTCAGAAAACAAAGCTAACAAAATTTAACCCTCTAACTAGTCAGTGTCTTCTGCACTGCTTCCCTGTAGACATATGCAACAATAAATAAGACAAAACAGAATAATCAGGCAATACATAACTCCAGCCTCTCCAACCTATTAGTTAAAAGCACAGGAAAACAGTAGAACTATATTAACGTCTGCACATCTGAGCTACTCCAGACAGAGGGGAGTCTGCCCCAAACTCCAGGACTCTGCAGCAAGAAACCTGAACTCCACTAAGGGAGTCTCATTAAAGCAGTAGGAAAGGAAAACAAAAATTGAGGCTACTGAATGAAAGACAGCTGTCCATTTCAATACTACTTCTTAACCTTCCAAGATTCTGTTCCCCTTACTGGGGGGG
>Ga0065711_1030321_pt1 | contig 32874 bp, 9 predicted proteins | sample Hoacrofraction12_FD_59098 | JGI IMG/M metagenome (GOLD analysis project Ga0065711, IMG submission 59098) | Hoatzin crop microbial communities from Cojedes, Venezuela - Epithelial fraction 12 v2 (version 2) | ecosystem: Host-associated > Birds > Digestive system > Esophagus > Crop | place...
GGGGGGGGGGTGTGGGGGTGGGAATGAATGACACATCACAGGAATAAGGGCTTGAGAAAGCAGTTACGAAGCAAATACTTAAGTTGTTTAGATGTCCCCAAATTTAATTCTTATTGAAATCCGGGACAAGTAACTATAGCCAGTTTAAAACAGGAATATTTTAGAAGATGTTGCAGGTGTTCAGAACACCTGGCTTTGGCTTAATGAATAGGTTACTTCTGTCAGCTATGCTGTGGTAATTATCCATGCCTGCACGCTTAAAATAAATGCAAGGATATTCCAATAAGCATAGGCATTTTTTCATGGATGACTAAATTAATCCAAATCTCTTGAACTCAATGTAGGCTGAAAGGATGCATATAGATGACTCTAGTGTTGGAAACTTGCTCATGAGTCTGAGCCCTGTTTGGCTTGTGGGCAAGCTGCATCTGTAGGTTAATATCAAGATCTCTGAGCTTTCTTACGGACTGGAATACTTTGGTAGACTTGTCTTAAAATTATTTTTTCTAAATATTTTTGGCTTATGAATTATTGAAAACAAGTCATTTTTGTCACTTGTCGCAGACTTATGAAGAGCTGTAGGGTTTTATTATTTGTTGAATTAAAAAATATTTTTATTGGGTGAAAGTTTAAAATTTGATCTTTGTATTGTGTCTGTTTTGGAATCCTAGTAATGGAGAAGTGAAAAGGAGGCTGAAGACTTGAAGAAGGTGGTCTGAGGGAGCTCAAAGGAGACAAGATGTAAGGTAGCTCTGTAACAGCTAGTGGTAAAGATAGGCTAAATCTTCAAATTATTTTCATAGATAGTATTTAGAACTTGATGTGGGGAAAAATGAGTAGCAGATAACGAAGTGAAGAGAAAGTAAGTGATTAAAAATCTAGTTGCTGTTTTAAAGTGAAATGTAGTTAATTTCTGTAAGTAGTTTGCATGAAACTGCTTCATTAAAAATATGTATTTTTATTTGATTAAGTAGAATTTGAGCCTGTCAAATCACTGCAATTTCTAAAGGATCTATGTGTAGAAAATAAATACCTTCTATATATTTTAAGCATTAATTGAATAGTAGACAGCAAAATTTTTTTGTGTGTGTTCCTGCATTGGTCTGAGGAAGGTTTGCCTAAAATTTCTTGCCATTTATCATGTTTTTCTCAGATAAGAATATTTCTGATATCTTCTTGAAAACTGCAGTAATGCCTGCCAGCACTCCCCAAAGTGAAAATATGAATTATCTGTAATTAGATGATTAGCTATTTTTTGTAGCTTTATGTAATGCAGTCTTATATTAATAACTATGTAAAGATTTTTGTCAGCTCTTCCCCCCCACCCCCACCCAGCAAAGGCGGGGTGTGGGGAGGGAAGTAAAACCAGAATACTTCTCTCTGGAAACTCCTGCATGTCATCTGTCAAAGTAGTTGTGAACATTTTACCAGTTCAGGTGGCAGTGATGATTTTGCTCATCCTTATTACAAAATCAAACTGTACTGAGTATAGGAGACTAAATAAGAAATTTTGCAAGTCGTTCTAGATGACTTTCAGAAAGGCAAACACCCACAAAGTTGACATCACTGACAGGAAAGCAATACCTTTCTTCTGTGGCTTGTTTTTTCTTCTGTCACAGTAGGCTTAATTACAACAGCTGATGCCAGTTTCTTTCTTTGTAAGAAAGAAAAATAGTTTATGCTTAACTATTGCAGGTGAGCTGTTAATTCTATACATCTCTTTTCTTAGTGCTTTTCTGGCCTTCTTGCCTATCTTGGACTAGATTTAGGTAACGATCTTAGAAGTCTGTGCAGTAACATTGCTTTGTGTTCATCCTGACATTTTAGGATTTATTGAAATCTGCCAATAAAGAGAGGTTATCTACAATTATTTGCAAAACCATGAAGTTATTTGACAAGCTGAGTGGATTTTAGTTTATTTTTGTGAAATGTCGAAACAATTCTCCAGTACTGCTCTGACAGAAGAATTTTTACTACCGTTTGACTTCTGTGGAAACTGAAATGTATGTACCCAGTATCAATGGTGCATGCTTCACTGTAAGGATTTTCTCTCTGTGACATCTGTGGAACACAGGGTATGTTTTACTAGACTTCTTTTGTGGAGGGTTACTGAGCAGGCTGTTGAGCTCACAAATGTTCTTGGAGATTGTGTGGTATGCTTGTATCTGTCCAGATGCTGTGCTTTGCGAGCTACTGCCTGAGGTGTTGCTGCCCTTTTGTAACGGGTGGGGAATGCGGCTTTCTTCTGGAATTAGAGAAATTGACCTGCTCTGGTATACTCTCTTCTACAATCAAAAGACTTTGTGTTCGGCCCAACTGTTTGGATTTTTGTAGGTATTTGAGGGATTTACCAGAACAATTGAGGGATAGGAGGTGGGTCAAAGCTCCAAGATTAGAAGTGTACAGAAGATGGTATGAATGTACCTCTTCTTGATGCAGAGATCTTAAAAGTTAATGCTTAGTTATCTTCAGTAGTGAAGTTTGTAAGGCCAGGCAGAAATGTTCACTCTGTAAACAGCATTGACCAGAAGTCCGCAAACTTATTTCTCAGTTTAATATATGCGCAATACTAATATTTTCTAGTAAGATCTTTGTGGTGAAAACTAGTGCAGTGTGTCTGGTTTTGCCATATGTGTAAAGTTCAGTTCCATTGAAGTTTAAATAAACTGTTGAGCTAATACATCTTAGTTTAACACCAAGTGGTTCAAGGTATGTGTTGAAGGTAGCTGCGTTTGAATCCAGGATTTAAAAAAAGTAAAACTTGTGTTTCGGTATATAAAATGCCAGGAGTTATAACTGCTTAATACAAAACTTAGTATATGTTTTGTTTCCAGTAAAGGAGTAATAGTGCTCAACAAAACAGGCCTATGTATGCTTCCAGATGCTGAGAAGTAGTCCATTTATGGTCCTCTTGGATTTTTCCTATTTAGTTCCCAAAACAGTTTTCTTCAGATAACCTGGCAAATGTATTTGGAGGGTGGTATGGTAGCTTTTTCCATTTATCTAGGAAAACAAAGTAGATGTGATAGTCTGCTGAAACCTTTGGTACTCAAAAGAAGTTTATACTGTACTAATTAAAGAACTATCTTTGTTGTAACATATGTTGGATATTCCTGTCATGCATTCATTGTGAAGTGGTAAAATACTGAAGATACACTGCTGTCTGTTTAACAAAGGTGTTGTCTGTACAAAGATCAACAATGGTTCGCTTGATGTGTATGGCAATTTAATTGTGCTTCAGGTTATTAAGTACTGGATTTCACTATAAGTTGTCAGATATTATCTGGCTAGTGCCTGAAAATTTACTATTGAAGTTAATATGCAGTACTGTGGTTAAAAGACTATGTAATACTTAAATTGTTCATGTTCAATATTATTTCATTTTAACAGACTTAAAATCTGTTAGTAGTAGTGTGTCTTTAAGAGATGCTTGAGAAGTAGGGGAAGTTTTTTTCATGTATGAAAACTCAAATATCATAGAAACTTCGGATAGTGAAGTGAAATTGGTTAGTTCAGTTTACTTTCTTCCTTTATTCTTGCGCTTATAGACAGTAGATAAAGCTTCAGCATTTCAGGAAACACATTGGTTTGTCCTACAAAAAGATTCATTGCTGATGTATGGAGGAGGCGGAACTCATGCAGAACCTGCATTTGGGGCTTTAATAGCTGGGCACAGTAGTTCACAGGTGTGATACTTAGGTATCTGATTATTCAAAGTCTCTCATTAGTCTTGAATGTGACATACTGCAAATTCAGGATATCCAAGATTCAATTATGTAATGATTAAAAAAAATCACCTTGTATCCTGAAAATCAGATGATGTACAGTATCTGGAAGAAAAGGAGAAAACATCTTAAACACTATAAACTCGAAAACTTTGCAAATAGAATGAAGTTCTTCCAAACATTTTGGGAATCTTAGGCAAGTCCTTAGATGTGAGAAGATGCCCAGTCATCTTCAGGTTTGCTTCTAGCCTGACTCTTCTCTATTCCCTTTAACTCATGTTAGAAGATGGAACTCGTACTAATTCAAGGATTGGAGAATCCACTTTTTGTTTGCTACTCTGGGGATCAAATATAAAGCGTTTGGACAAATTTTCCTGAGATAATATGGGATGTTAAGCTGTGTCACCTAGCTAGCAGTGACTACCTGCTTACCTGGATACACACCATGGAGAATTCAAGGTTTAATTAATTTTGTTTGATTTCTTAGTCTAATTTATCCTGTAGTAATTTTTTTGTTCCAGATCCTGGCTGTTGTGGATTAAACTCGGAAAGGTTCACTCTGGGGAAGCCAGTTATTGCTGCCCTCTGTCACAAAAGGTGGCATCGACACCTGTTCTTCAGCAACTGCCTTGCCAATTCACAACGTGGCATGTTGAGGAAACCAGGATGGGCAAATAGTTTAATACCATGCACAGTGCTGCAAAACTGTGCTAGTTCGGCTTCTAGTTAATGAGCAGATCTTCTCCTACAGAAGATGAAGTAGCTTATAAAAGCAAGCTGAGGTGGAAGCTGGAGTTGGAAAAAACAGTAACTGTTTTTTCCCAAATCAGAATCCTTAATACTCTGTGTAAGGTGGAAATGGCATGTCTTCAAGGATCTCTCCCCTTCTGTTTTTAAGGAGTTGATATATTTTCTACTGCAGTTAGGGTGTTTTCTGTTTTAAAAACACACTCAAAACCACCCTCCCCTCAAAAACTCACATAGTTTTGCACAACAGTAGTGTCCAGGGGCTCCAAATAAACACAAAGCAGCACGTGTACGAAGGAGGTGTGCATGAGGATCAAGGAAATCAGTGCAGAACCTGAAAAGTTACAGATTTCCACTAACCTTACTGGCTTCTGGCTTTGCTAAACAGACTTTGCTTTCCTGGCTTCACTTTTCATTCTCCCCCTCGACTGGGCTGTCTTTTGATGTTTTCAATTTTTTCTTAGTTAACTCCCACTCTGGCTCCTAAACCTAGTAGTACTTTACTTGTTTTCTTTCTATTATGTTTTCCTCTTTATTTTGATCACCTAACCAGATGCATTCTGTCTAGAGGAATTATGTTTATTATGTCTAGAGGAATTATGTTTATTATGTTTTCCTCTTTATTTTGATCACCTAACCAGATGCATTCTGTCTAGAGGAATACAACTGCTACTTAAAGGCTAGTGCCAGACGTTTTAAGGGGGTTAATGCAGTACGATGGAAAGAAGAACGTCCAAGGGTGAAAGCAAGTATTTCCTGTTGTACCTTTGTGCTTTCTGTTGTGATACCATCCCTGGGTTGTACCTGAAGTTTACCTTTCCTGTCAGCGTTCAGCATTGTTGCATTGTCTGTTCCCAAACACCACTTCTCAGTCTAATGGCTTCAAGGTCTCTTGTGCTACTCTACTTTTCACTCGTCAGCCTTGATTTTCTTGTTTCTATTCTTCTGTACCTTAACTTATTTTCTATCAACAGTACATATCAAGATGCAGCAATTGCTGGGAGAAATCGATGAACTCTGGGGGTATAAATCATGGCTATCAAAACTAATGGAACTGCTTCCACATTGATTAAAGATGGGTTATGTTGATTGCTGGGCTAGAGAACAAAATATTGTTCAGTCTATTTTGGGTAAAAAGATTAGAGAAGTCATGCCATATTCTAATCTCTACTGAGTATTCTTTTATCTGCTATATGCATATAATATGTGCTGTTGATTTTTGAGTTCTACTGAAATACTTTCTCTTTTCAGACTGGTGCTGGAAAGCAGTTATTTTATGGTGTAGCTGAACTTCTAACAGTGCTCTATTATTCTCTTACTGAAGATCAGTGTGCGGCTTGAACATCTAAATTCTTATTTCAAGCTTGTGTAAGATCCCGACTGCGATTGTGAAGAATGAGTATTTTTCTTTTAGATGATCTCTGAGGCTGTTTTGTACAGTCTGTGTAGCAGAGGCACGAAGAGAGCTGGCTGTTCAAATGTCTTAACTACCGTATTTTTGTTGAGGCGGGATGTGATGGTAGTTACAGTCAGAAGGTTGTTGTCAAATCTTGTCCAGCCTGTCTGTAAGATGGGGTACCTTTGCTTCTATTGGATTTTTATTATTATTATAAAAGCTTAATACGGTAAAGCTTGTTTACTTTCTTGGAGTTGTTCTAAGTCAGAGCAGACAGAAGAAACCAGCTCTTTCAAGATTCGGTCCTAATGGTGAAACACATTTTGGGTGCAACTCTTGGTCCACATGGTAAAGCACAATTCAGGTTTGAGAGAATATAAATTATTGTGCTGCTGCTGGAAACGTAATGTGTTTTTCATTAGTGTTTTGAAGGCCTTGGTGCAGTGAGTCGTGTAATCATGTGAGTATCTCAATTAAAGTCTGTGCCTACGTGCATGGATGAGAGGGATACTTTTCAGAAGCAAAATTGTCGATAAAAGACCACCTTATATCTGTAAATGTCTCCCTTAGCTCAAGAATAAGGGTATATTGATTTGGTGGGCTATTTCTTCTATTTTTAAATGATTTGACTTTTAAGGATGTAAAAAGTAGTATTGCTAAATGTGTCATTCTTAATGGTAATTGTATTTTTTAAAAGGGGTGTAAATACGGAGCAGCTGATTCTCCTTTGACTCAGTTGACTCTTTACTAGATGGCATACGTAGAATGAAATGGATGATTCAGCTTCTGTTGATAAAATAGTTGAGCTGAGATCTATGGAAAAACACAATAATAGGAATTTCTACTAATTTTCTGTGCTTATACAAGTATACCATCTTAGTTTAGTGTTTTTCATGTCTAATTTTGCTGGTTTTTTTAATGTTGTAAATAAGTGATCACATAACCCAGTTCCTGCCTGAATATAATAAGTAGTGTAGTGAAGATCTTAATGTTCTTACTGATGTCCCTGTAATGGTAGTATCTGAAACAATACATGATTTTTAACAAAATTTGAGAAGACTGTGCCAATACAGATGTGCTAGCAAACAGCTGAGAGAAATATCGTTCAGGCTTTTGGAAAAGACTTGTTCTTCTTGGACACTTCAACCCTCAGTCAGTGGCAGATGTTCCACCTGATGGATTTGATTGTGATCTTCAGGATTTTGGTAACAGGAGGTGGTGCAATCACCTACCTGTGCGCCAGGTTTTGCATCGAGCCAGTCATTTGCTTGTGAATTCAGTGCAACATGATCCGGTCGCATGCTGTGCTCTCCTCAGCACCTACCCTGAATTGTCTGGGGAGAGCTTGAGCAGAGCGTCATCATGATAGAGAAGTACATCAATCTTCGTGAGGACTTCCTGAACATCTTTAAATTACGGAAAATGAACAGAATACCTACTGGAAAACTGGGATACCCAGAAGTGACTTTCAAAAAGCTGTCTTTGGAAACGTCATGAGAGTTGACAAGAATTATGTTTCTTAATAGGATTGCAACTTGGTATAGGCATGTTCTTAAACTGTGGATTACAAACTTGTTTTGATACCCGAATAAATGTGTTTCTAATGTTGACTTTTACTAAAAAGAAACAAGTATATCTTTTAGGTGTGTAATGTGTTTTCATTTGCTGTGTTAGGATTCTGTCACTGATTTGTCATGATGGGATGATGTGTAAAATGGTCCTACAACAGCGTGCTTCCATTTCTGTCTTGTAGGAGAAAATGTACGGTTTATAGCTTGCATTCTGAACAAAGATAATATCCTGATACTGTGGCATTACTTTAGGTTCCCTGGAGGAGAAATGATGAATTTCCTGGTTTGTTTCTGGGGTGGGGTTTTTTTGCATTATTTTGTTCAACTTTTCTGCAAACACATTGCTGATAACACTTCACAAGCCAGGCAACCTTCCTATATCTGACTGATTTGTGCTATAGTTTTACCCTTGGCTTTTGCCTCTTTTGCTTCCTTAATGCTTCTAAATCTGTACGATGAAACTGTTCTCATTATTAACAGCTTTCCAGGTAGCTCCTGCTATGCATGTTTTTTCCTTTTAAGCATTCCTGATGCTTAAGGGCTTATGTCAAAAAATGTATTTCCTCAAAAAATTACGGAAAGTATTTTAGCACAATTCCAAGGGGATACAAATAGTTACTGTGATTTTTAAAAGAATAAAAAAAAATTGGAAGGAACAAAGGTATCTGAACAAATGGCATAAAGCCTGGTTGATTTATATTAGTGGGCCTGAGAAAGTAACAAAAACATTTTTCATTTATCTCTAGCAGTTAAAATGCAATATGTGTGTTTTTAGTTGTGTTTGGGGTTTTTTTTAGCCCAGAAACACCTAGGTTTTGTTTCTGCAGCTCATGAATAGTTAGTTGTGTGTTACTGAGAAAATGTTTGGGTCCAGCAATATTTTGTTATATACTCTTACCTTTGTAGCTACTTCTCTGTTTATGGCAATAATTTTAATTCTGAATAGTGAGAAGTATGGTGTGTGTCAGGGGCATTAGTATTGGAGTAGGACTATGATCTCTCTTGTGTGCATGTGATTTGTGCTGTTTAGGTAAACAGAGATACTGGTCACTTCACAAATTAAATGAAAAGGCCAGTAAAAACTGGAGGTTAGTGAGAAAAGAGTTCAAGGAAGCAATGAAAGATGACAGCTGAATTAAGAAGCAACTGTTCAATTACTGTAAGGATCTGCAGATAGAAGCATCTGGTAATAAATGCTTAGTCATTTCTGTGTTGGTTAATTAATAGTAATATATTCTCTTACAGTGCTGCCTGGGTTTTGTTTTCCAGTCTGAAGGGAGATGTCTAGTAGCATGTGACAACAAAATTGCTTGTTTTTAATAAGGGGACACTTTAAGTGACAATTTTCAGTAACTTATTTTTCTGGTAAAAGTAGCTAGAAATTTAAGCACAAGCAGGTTCTAAGTTTTCCTGACTTACTGTGTGGGGTTTGATTTCTTTTTTTATTTGTAAGGTCAGGAAGGCAGACAGTCAAAACCATCACTGGCCAGTTAGATAAAGTCGATGCAGTTTATTGATAGATGTGTTCCTCTTCAGGAGGAGTAATTGCATATAAATAATTTTGAACAAAGGAACATTTTTAATAAATAAGAGTTTGTTGAAAACATATGGAATATCAGTAATTTCTGTTCTTTAAGTTATTTTCCTTTGTCTACCATGTATCAGGAAGTGCTAGAATGCTCTTAAATGTTAATTTCTTTTAGAGCAAGGCAGAAAAGAAGAGTGGTAGCTAGGAAATCTTTTGACTTGGATCACTAAAGTAGCAAAAGTTATTAATATTCGTCAACTACTTTAAAGATCTCCTAAGACAACTCTTTTTAAAAAGTGTGATTTTAAGCATTTGGTTTTAGGCATCTGTTAAACTTGCAGTAGTTGGTTCTTTTATTTTTTACATAAATTCTCTGCTGTACCTGGAATTAAGATTTTTTTTTTTTTTAAATAATGCACATAGCTTGCAGATGCATTTAGAAAGGATTAATAAAGTGACCTGTTACAGTCCAGATTTTTATGCTTAAATATTGCATCAGTATGATTTTTTTAAATGTAGGTCATAGGATTAGTGTCAGGAAATGTGAGTATTTTGGCAACATGGGGGATGCTGTCTTCCATGAAGACAGGCTGAGTTTGTTCACTGTTGGTGGCAGAGGGAGACGGGCCACTTCACTACAGAGCTGTTTATTGCAAGCATGTGTCCCTGCCATGATCTTAAGCTTTGTTGTCTGCTGATTAGTATTCTATTTTGAGAAAGTGGTAGACTATCCAAAAGGTTAATTTTCAAATACTTCTTAAGCAGAGTGATGAGTCCTAAGGTCTTAGAAAACCTAGGCGTGCAAGCAAAAGCTGATATTATGCATATATAGCTAGATACAGCTAGAGTTTGGTGATTTCCAGTAGATGTTGTATTCCTTTACTGTGTGGTAATACCCTCTGGTATTGAGGAATCTGCACATAGAAGTTAACTGTTTTGTGAATTATTCTTATTCTGTAACGCTTTTGGAGAAGACAAAAACGCAGTGTTTCTCCAAGACAGTAATTCAAAGTTGGAACTTTGAATGTGAAACTGTCTTACCGAATTCGGGCATTGCAAGTTTTTGTGAGGCATGTCCCCTGAATTTTCTGAAATAGAAGCTTGATTTTGAAATTTTATTTTATTTTTCTTTTTTCTGAGTACTAGCGGTTATTTATGGTGGGTGGGGTTTGGGTTTTTTGTTTGTTTGTGGCATTCTGAAGTGCTAAAACTGCTGTCCTTGCTGCTTAGTTGAAGGCAGTTTGATGGAAGGCCATGTTGACTGGTCAGAAGCTGTTCCGTGTAGATCTGTTGTGCCTGAATTTTCCTGTTGTGTATGCTGTTTTGTATGAGTAAGGTTACAGGATGAAGGAATGTAGCCAGAACTTTGGAAGGACCTTAGAACTAACCTTTATTCTTTAGCCAGCAATTTTCCTGTGTTCTATGCAGCCATGAGAAAAATCTTTTTTTCTAATTCAGTCTTCTAGATATGTCAGGTAGAGTAGAAAAAGTGCATAAATCTCTTCAGGAGGAAAGCATTTCCAGGTTTCTACGACTAGAATGAGGGGGTGAGGGGAGAAGGATATGTCACTTGTATTCTTAAAGGTCATAGCTCCTAACAGGGCTGCAACTTTATTCTGTTAAGTCATGAGCAGAGCTTGAATGTATTTTCCTTAAAATCTTGTGCATGGGAAACAGGTGAAGGATTTAATTTACCCGGAAAACTTGTCTTCGGACAGAGCAAACACAACAGAACAAGTTTTTTAGAATCTTGCATTACCAGGTATGCCGCAGTGTTTTTTTAATGCACAAAATCTCTTAAACATTAACATCGGTGACCATTGTAGAAAGTTGCGTGGTTAAAATGGGACCTGTAATTCAAGAATTGAGCTATAGGTAAAATGAAGCATTTATGAAATCAGTTCATTCAGTTTTAGGTATTTTTAGCTTGTGTAATTATTTTGTACTTGCATGTGATATTGAAAATGGAAATTTGTTAGCTCTTTAACCAGCTGATGTAACTGTTGTGTAATGAGCACTAATACTTATCGACCTGATATTTGCTTGTTTTGAGTGTACTTCACACTAATATACGGAAAAATGTCTACTGAGCACAATGACTGCTTCAGCTGGAAACTTTGCACTTCTTCAACACAAGAAGCAGCCAGTATCTCCCACAGAAATGGTCCAGCCATGCTAGCCTTTGACTGCAGAAGTATTTTTAGTAAGTTTTTGAAGGAGTTGTATGATCTAGCATTGTTCCTGCCAGGGTGATCTGTAAGGTATTGCTTGCTTTTCAAAGCTTATGTGCTTGGAAATTATAGGCACAGCTGATGATTCCCAGAAAGAATACAGCAAATAAATTAGAAAGGGTTGTATCTGTTCACTTGAGCATATTTAGATTTATGAATTTGTAATTATTATTTTATACTTCTGTAGACTGTCCTTCAAAGCTGCGCTTGTAGGAGGTGACAGCAAAGACTAGACTTTCTGGAATACAGATCTGTACTCAACAAGAAAAGTCTGAACTAGAATAAACTCTTGGAGGAGCACATACACATGCAGATATCCAAACGTCCTTCAAGTTTCCAGCTGTCGGATAGAACTGTTTAGGCTGATAGTTAAGACCAAGCCACCAAACTGATGATAGGTCAGTTACTTGATTATTTTTTTTTGTATACAGAATAGTCTTGAAGCATAGCTTTAAATTTCAGACGTCTAATTACTGCTGCTTGGTGGCATAATTGGAATTTCATGTTGTTGGCAGTGATTTGGAAAGGTCGTGTAATCTTTTGGGCATCAAGATACTGTTCTGTGATAATAATCAGCTATGTAGACAGTAAGAAATAATTTTAATAAACTAACTTGCAATTCCCAGTTTCACAGACATTATCTCTACCATGTAGTTGATATGTTATAGTGGTGATAAGTGTTGGGTACCTGAACAGAAGCATCTGCATGCGAAATCAGTGACTGCCTGCCGACATACAGCTGTCCTTGTTGGGTGTAGGATGCGTCCTGTTCAGATTGGGTGCATGTTGATATGGAAGATATACCAGAGCAGCAAAGTAACTTCATTTGAAACTGTTGTCTTACCTTAATAGTAATATTGATATTTGCTAGTAGGTTTTTAGTTTGGGTTTTATTTCCCCTCCAGTGAAATTATTTCTGGTTGAGTGCCTTGGATAAAACAACCTTCAGTGCCACTCTTTCAGGAGGATGTTATGCAATAAATTTTTAAAATTCAAGTGGTGTAATGGTCATGGAAACTAGTTTTTACTGGTGTTGATTGAGATCTGTTTTAAAACAAGTTGATAAAGCCACTTAAAATACATATCTATACAGAAGACTGCACACGTCGATAAAAGCCCCCTCTGAGCATTCTTCAGGCTGAACTTGTCCCTCAGCCTTTGCTCATATGAGAGATGCTCCAGTCCCTTAATCATCTTCAAGGCCCTTCACTGGAATCTCCTTAGTAGCTACATGTCTTTTTTGTGCTGGAAAGTCTGGAACTAAACACAGCTCTCCAGAAGTGGCCTCACCGGTGCTGAGGGGAAGGATCACCTCTCTTGACCTGCTGGCAATGCTCTTCCCAGTGCAGCATTGGATGCTGTTGGCTGTCTTTGCCTTGAGGGAGCATTGTGGGCCTGTGTTCAACTTGCAGCCAGCCAGGACCTTCAAAATGTAAGGTGGTGTGCCTCTCTAGGGGACTGGTTTGGGGTGGGACACCTGCAGCTGTGCTGGAGATCTCCCTGCTAAATAGGAGTTAGTGTTGCCTGTGCTCTGTCCATGGCCCTACAGCAAGGGCAGCTGCTTTTGCAGCCTGGTCAAACCTTGTCCCAGGGGCGGAGCCAAACCCTTCGTAGGCAAGCGCCTTGTCTGATGTGCCATGCCTGGCCTGGCCTGATGTCAGGTGTCTTTTAAGAAGCTGGAATGCTTTTGCTGCAGTTCAAATATTGGCCTTTGGCATCTAGTCATCATATGCGTAAAGCAGTCTTAAGAAGGTGTGCAGGTGGAGTCTCTTGTTGAGTCCACACGTCAAGAAGAAAAATGTGATTGCACAGCTAATGTCTTTGTAGAGGGCTACAGTGAATGTGTGTCATCTGCTTCGGAAATTGCTTAATTTTGGAGGGTTGTTCAGGTTTGCAGTGATGTTCAAGTAAAATATTTCAACATTCTTTCCCTACTCTTCAAAGTCCCTTTTCATCATTTCTTCCATATTTTCTTCCCTGCTTTCCCCAACCTTGTGAAAAAAGCAGTAGTCTCTGTGCAGATGAGTCGTCTTCGTGTGAAGACTTGTGTTCTGGTGGATGTTGGAGTTGAGGTAAATTTTTAGGCTGGGTTGTCACTTCAGTGCAACTACTTCAATACCTTTAAAGAAAAAAGAATGTTAGGCTGACAACAGTTAGTGAGTACCTGTAGAAGGACAGCTTTACCCAGAAATGTCGATGCTTTTGCATTCTGGAGTTACTCTGTTGTTTTTCAGTCCAAACAGCTGTGCTGCTTTCCTTGGAGCAGAAGGCTGGGGAAACGTGGGGACACTGGGTACACCAACCGTGTGTAGGGCTGGCTGACCTGCGGTTACTTTGGTGTGGTGGTCTAACCACTTGGACCATGCTTGAAGTATCCAATGGTCCTTTTTGTCCTCTCCTGTTATGGAAACCCCAGTTCTTGATGTTGAGAACCTCAGGCTCTCAGCGGAGCAATGTTGTAAGAGCTGATTAAGGCAGAGTGTATGAATTTTGTTACAAGAACTCTTTCTTTGCTGAACCAGTACTGTGGTGCGATGAATAAGTTGGCCTGTAATTTTCATGTTGCTTTTACCAGGCTACATTTTTGCTAAAAATGGAAGCTTGTGGCAATGCAGATCTTTTTTCTTAAGTAGCTTGTCTACTTTTGTTCTCAGATGAGCTCCATCTTTAATGTAGAATTGAAAATATCTCAGTTGCCAGGATTGCATTCTGCAGGCATCACAGGATGCTTTCAGCATAGCTAACTGAAAACTTAACCTTGAAAAATAATCTAAATTTTGGGGAAAATTTTGCTGTTATGCTTCCTTACTCTTCTTGCAGGCTGGTTAAAGTAGCTTTTTTGTTTTGTTTTTGTTTTTCTTTTTTTGCAGAAGGCATATGAAATCTGCAACACCTCTCCTGCATTAATGAGGGTGCAGCACAGGACAATAATGGTGTGTGTTTTGGCCTTTGCTATTGTGTATTCTGTGTGCTGTTAGTGTTCCAGCATAATTTTACTTGTTTGCATTTCAGGTAATTCTTTCAGAATTTCATCAGATTTCATTATCTCTGCAGTGTGGGCAAATCTTTCTGTCAAGACTTCGGAAAGTTGAACATAGTTGATCTTTTTCCAGACTTAAAATGGTCATGTCATGTGTTTGTGTCTTTGGGGGGGATGGAGTTTGGCCTCTGAGTGTGAGTTACTGTTTCATGTCTAAAAGTGTGTTGTTCTGGCAGTAATAACCAAAACTGCTTACACTGTGATGGTTTCATAATCAGAGTATTAAACTGTTCATCTATAAATGAGCTTGGATGAGGATGACCCATATCCTAAGTAGCTTAACCTCCATACCAGACACTGAAGTGGTTTGTAAATTTTCCAGCTAATAGCGAACTGTAAAATCAGAAAGACAAACTACATGTAAGCATTTCAGTTTAAAGTATGTGAAGCTGTAGAATGGCTTTCTGTTTTGAGATTATTTTGCTTCAGTACATTCTTGCTTTGCACTTAGAATAATTTTCCACTGTCCTGATGCAACGGCTTTGAAGATGTACACTCAGGCATTCATTGACATCACGCATAGCCCTTGTCTTGCTGTGTGATAGAGACAGCTTGTGGATGTTTTGAATGTATACACAGTTGTCAATGTTTCAAATCTTAGGATGAACTATAATTATTACTTTGTGCTGCTAGAGGAAAAAGTTGTTCTGAAATTTCTTACAAGAAGTTTTTTCACCTTGCTACAAGGCCAATTTTTATGTTAAATCACTACAGTCTTCCAGACTGCAAATGTGTGAGTTACTTAATGTGTTAATTTTTACTTTTTAAATTTTTAATATCTTTAGTGATTAGAAGTCATAACTCTTCTAGAAGAGTGTTGGGCTCTCACTTGAGCTCATTAGTAGGAGGTTTACATAACTTCTTTCGGTAAAATAGATATCTTGATATTTAACTATAGTTAGAAAGCAAGCATACCTCAGGAACAGTGTTGAGCAGCAATAATTTCAGCGCTTTGAATATGCGGACTGGGGGGCACTTTGTAGTGCAGTGAACATTAGTCTTGTGTGAGACAATGTTTTCTTACAATCCTAAACTCTAACAGTATGGACTTCTGTATCACTAGGGGAAGAGAATTAATGATCTGAGGATTGCAAGAGTTTTCTTGGAAAAAAAGAATATTAAAAGCTTCTTCACATGAGCAAGTCTTTTGGTTATGCTAGTATTATTAAAGCAATGCCCATTTCCTGCATGAAGACAAGCTGGCTGTTTAAATTAGCTGACGAAAAGAAGTCTGTACTTTGATAGTATTTTAATTTCTGCTAGATTTGTTAAGAAATTAGTGTTATTTCTTGATAATTGTACTAATTCTGGGTTTTGGTTTGGCTTTTTTTTTCCAGAATTTACATGTTTGACAGCAGAAGTTGGCTTTCTACTGTAGTGAGAGAAAATGTAAGTAGATAGATAAGGTAACTTCTTTTTTCCTAGTGCTTGACAAACTCATACTGTTTTTAAAAAGTGGCTAACTTCAGGGTTTTAACTGCTAATCTGTGCAAACCTAAAGTACCTGTTTTCTACTTTAGCATGTGTATTCTTATGTCAACAGGAAGGATTTTAAAATGGCCAGGAAACCTGCTAAATAATAGATGTTAGTGCCTGCCTTCTTTCAGAAATGGAACTGGCAAAGCAGAGGGAGACCATAGATGAAACTGTTTCATCTCAGTAGGCCAAGGAACTCTAATAAATAAAATTATGAGAATAGTTATTCTCTCATGAATGAAAAATTACTTATCCGCCATGTTTGACAAAAGAATGCCAAATTTCTTTTTAGCAAAGTGGCACTTGTCAGAATGTTCTTTTCAATGTGTCAGTATTGTTTAAACAGAACCTAAAAGTTTCAGAGTTTATATTCTGTGTAGTTGTAATTATTACTAATATTCTTGGAACAGTGAACCTCCATTACCTTCCAGAATATAATGTAAAACGTTTCTGCCTCTTGTGAAGCCCCTTAGTCTGTGAGGAACAGTACTGGTTAGCCATGTGTTATGTAGAAAGTATTTCCTCAGTTAAATTTGTTACTTTCAACGATTAGATATTTACCTGTTTTTCAAAAAGCAAGCAGCAAGCAAGCCCCAAACTCTTCCTCTAAACCTGTCTTCTGTGGCATTCTCTAATTAGTTACCTTGGTCAACCCTAAACACTTCCCGTGTTCTCTTTTGGAGGAGCAGAAACTGAAACTGAACAGAGCGTTCCCAGTGTAGACAAACCATTGCTTTTACTCAGTGGCATTAGGATGTTTTCAGTATTTTCTGTCCTATTTTCTATATAACCTTTTGTTTTGTTTTAACAAGGGCTGGACTATTCAGTGCACCTTCTACAGGGCTTCTTTTTCTTCAAATAAAGATTGTATCACAAAAGCTTGTGTTATTCTGCTCACTTCTTAAGTTGTGTTCCTGTATACCTTTTCTGTGATTTCTAACTTCTAAAATGATCATATAAATGGAAGAGAGAACACCTCAAACTTGTTGCACAAGCAGTTCTGATCTTACTGTGTTTTCTATTGAATAAAAGATAAATAGGAATCGGTATATACTTCCGATTAAATAACAAAAAAACCCGTCACCTTTTCAAAGCCAGTATGATGTCAAAACTTTGGAACTAACAGTAGTTTATGTATAATTCCTTTGTCATTGTGAAAATGTACAAGCTGTGGTGCATGTTGCTAATAGGATTTATGGTATCTAATAGATTAGCACAGCTTCGTTTAATCAGATGACCTGCTATGAGGCTGTCTGGTAGGCATAACATGAACTCATTATTAAGGCTGTAAAGTTTTGGCTCTGTTTCTGCAAATGATGTGTTTAGCTCTTCTGGCTGTTTCATACGCACTGGAGTGATGCATATTAGCAGGAAAGATGTTGAGGGAACCAATGTCAGCCAGCCTGTTCACTTGGGAGAAAGGTGTTGTGGCTAGCCTTCGTATGAAATTACTGTACTTAGGTAATACTCTAACAGTACAAATTTAAACTCTCTGTGTTACCAGGCTTTGCATCAACAATGGCTTGCTGGGATTAATTTACATTTTGGTAGTAGTAATGTGGAGTACAAAAATACCTTTGGTATTAATTGTAATACCTTGTAGCAACCAAAGTTTGGCCATCAAGGGACAGAAGTTCTAAGTATTTGACTTAATGATAGCTATGTTTTCAAATATGTGTTCTCTTCTTTTAATCTGTAGAGATTATTCACAGGACAGACTATTTAGGAGAGGATGGAAGGCTCCATGCTTTTTTTCCATTCTTTTTTTGTAGGAAAGGAATGAGAAAATGAAATAACGAACTATTTAGTAAGCATTGCCTCACTGCCGTTACCAGGTAGTTTTAGAAGGGAAATCGTATTTAACCCAAGAATATATGTTTGGATGAGTTGTATTCAACTCTTGCCATTTCTTTTATAATACAGGCAAGCATCAGTCTACAAATAAATGTGATTGTATTAATGATACCTTAGTTTCAGTAACTGGACTTAATTGGATAAACAGCTTGAGCTCTGGAAAGGACATTAAAGTTGTACCAATGAAATGAGAGAATTTGAGTTCTTCCTTAGCCTTTGAATTCTGCTGTCACTGTTTTCTGTGTAGTGAGCTTACCTTTAAATTAGAATTATTATACTGGAATGCTAAGTATATCTCCATTTGCAGGAAGCATGTGGAAGTTTTGTAGATTTTGTAAGGCTGTCTATTCAGTTCAAAGATTCTGTGCAGAGCCATTCAACACAGAATTGACTGCCTGGTCATACGTAACTGTCATAGGAATAGAGCTCACATAGCTTAGAGAAAAACAAACACACAAGTTGTTACTTTGAGATGAGTGACATGATAAATCCTTTTGGCATAGTTGAATTATAAAGTTTTATCATAAATAGAAATTAACAAGTAAGGTGGACTTAATACTCGATTTTCTTATGTGGGAAACAGAGGAACAAAGTGACTCTTCTATGGGTACCTTGTAAGGAGAGATTAGAGACTTGGGTCATTTGGAGTAGTGAAGAATAGTAAACTACCTTGCAAGTAGGCATATTGTTGTCCCTAGCAAGAAGAGAATTATCTACAAGGTATACTTGTCAACAAGATTAGAGGGAATTAGGCTTAGAGCAGAGACACTTAAGCACTTCAGCCTCTGGAAAGGTCTTGAGTGAGTTCAGTAAAGTGAATGTGTTATTCTTGAGAAGCTGCCTTCAAGAACACAGTAGCATATTCAAAAGTGAGGTAAGCGTGAGTTTGGCTGCTACCTATTTCTTCAGAGCTATGGTGATACTTTGGAAAAAAGGAGTATGGAACTTGAGTAGTGACCTTTTGCAGGGGGGTTTTGCTTGATTTAGAAATTTAGCAACTTCTTTCAAAACCCCAGAAATAGAAGCATCATCAATATCAAGCTTATATATTCTCTTAGCAACCTTCTTTTAAAATGGGGTTAAATGCTGTTTGAATAAGCCAAGAAACAAAAATAAATACTATTTCATGATATTCAGTTGTGCTAGTTTGCAATGAGCATAGATCATTTGTTGAACGGTCTCTGCGGATCTCATATTTTTGCAGTAAATATAGTTGCCTAAGACTTAGTGTAAAAGAAATAGAGGAATAGCCAAGTTGGTTGGCCGGTTGTCCTGTAAACTTTACAGTCTGCTTCAGAGAACTCCTATGTTTTAATGCCCTTGGCTTCATCAGGATTTTCATTTCCTGAGTTTTGGTGAGTTCAGCCACGCTGGCAGGAATTAGGACTTCCTGTTGATGTTGAAACAACAAAGACTACAAAGGGAATGTGGCAATCTGGTTTGAACAATCCATGTGGATGCTGTCAGAAATGCAGTTCAGGGTTTGAAGTTGCTTGCAATGTATTGGGACTAACTTGTAACTATAAAAGTGTATCTAACTGAAATATATGAATTTATCATGTGGATATATGGTATTAGAGGTGGGAAAGGCATCAAGGGTCGTATGCATTCAACTACTAATTGTCATGCAGTGAATACTGAAACATGAATCCCACCTAGCAAGTGACTGAAGGTCAAAATCCATAGAAACTGCTACGATAGTAGTCGTTAAGTTCCTTGAACTCCTTGCTGCCTGTGATAACGGAGAGGGTATCTTACATGTAGGTGTAAAGGTTTCTATAGTGTTGGTAAACCATTATGAAGTTATTCATTAAAAGAAAGCTTCCCTTAAAACATTAGTGAGTGACTGTCTTGATGTGGAGTTCACAAATAAAGCATTTTAGGCGCTTAGGTTACATATATGCACATCTGATGAACTGTATGATAAAGTGCATTTATGAAATGACTCTGAAGGTTGAGTTCTGCTAGCGTGTTCAGTTACTCCTTACAAACTGTGAAGGAGTTTGGGCTGTTCTGCCCCTGTGTAAAGTGCTACTGAGAACAGAATGGAGGCAAAGTGCTGAGGTGGGGTACTGCCTTGAATTTGGTGTGAGAATTGGAAATAGAACCTGTCTTGTGTAACAAAAATATACATATAGTTACTGTGCTAGGCCTTTCAAAGTGTAATGGAGGATTTATTTGTGTGAAGACAGATGTATAGTTAAACTATGATATCCTGTCAGCTGGGGAACATGGTTGATGTCCTTTTAACTTCTTATATGGCTGTGTCAATGTTACTGCAGAAGACACTCACGCTGCTGGGCTGCTTCATCTGGCTTTGTCATTTGCAGTACTACCCTTCAGTGCATGCTACCTTAGGCAATAAGGCACAAGCATGAAATCAACTTGCATGATTTGTTTTAAACTCAGTGTATGCAAATAATCCAGACTGAAACTACACGGTCCAATTTCTGTGAACTTTCTCAATGTGACTTTTTCTAGGAGTAGTGTTCATCTCCTTAGGCCTCTTCCTGTTCCATACAAAGAAGTTGTTTCCTTCAAATGTGAGAGAATTCTGTTGCATAGCACACGAATTCCGGTAGAAGTAAATTAGCACTATTTTAAACTGTGTGTTACAGGAGAACATGTCTGCTTTGACTGACATAAGGTTATTCATCCTATTATATTTTAAAATAAAGCTGCATGTAAGTCTTCAGTGTAGTTACCTGTAACTCTGTAGTTGGAATTCTGGTGTCCTAAATCTTTGTCTTAATCTCTTTGCTGAGTTGCTGTGACCTTGAGCAGAATGCTTCAATTTTGGATTGTAATTTCGTTCTCTGAAATAGGAGTGATACCATCTCTAAATTCTTTGTACTCTTCCTGGAGAAGTTGATATTTGTTTAGTGGGAAATGGGCTTATATATTAACTTAAAGAATGGCAGAAATAGAACTGGATATGAAAAGGCTAAAAGATCTGAAAATTTGCAGTTTATTCTTAAGAACAGTTTTAGAGTTTCTTAATCCTTTACGACAAGAGTAGTGCATACTCTGCATGATGGGTGTGAAGTACACAGGAGCTGTCGACAGTGACGACTGCATGCTAAAAACTGCAGAGACCCAACCACAGTGTGTTTTGTCTTAAATGTAGAATGAACAGAACATTTTGAGAAACAAAAGAGCATTCAGAAGAAAAGATGATGGATATAGGACAATAAAACACTCTTGATGGGTTTTGTCTTAACTGGATTTTGGACTAAGCTGAACAAGCAATCCTAAAGGGGCTTAAAGATAACCCTGGAACCAGAAGAGAGAAAGAAGAGACCTAGTTTCACAATAAAGTGAAAGGGCTTTGAAGTTGTGTGAATGGGGATTTTGAGATAGGAGCTAACTAAAATTCCTTTTCTAAAATATTTTGGGTTTCAGAGAAGAATATAAATTTGTAAATGATGGTATGACAAGATCTGACACTTGTTCCTTGAGGTTCTTGGTCTGGAATACTAGCTACTATGAAGAGAGCTCTGAGATAACTCTGGTTATGTGGGATAGCATTATTTAGGGAATGGTAAAGTCTTAACTCTTTTGAAACTTCTTTTCTTTAGACAGTGATGTTTGCTCCACTGTTTTAATTTGCCACCTCAATATGTTCTCTGTTACAGTGACTGGATAAAAATCTGGAAGTTATCCTCATCCTTCTCCTTGGGAAGGGCTTTAGGAAAAAAACAAAACCCGCATGCTTGCAAAGATAAATAAGCTGATTAAATCTTAACAGAATAATATGTAAAGCTGCTAGCAAAGCATTTGCTTTGTTTAATAGGAGAGGGTCAATTCTGGCCAAAAGCACCCTAGCAGTGTTTGTTTATGAACTCCAGGTGCTCTGTGTAGCTTTTGAAAATGGAACCAATTACCTTGTTCTGCAATAAAAGATAAACTTCATCAGCATGTTTCTTCAGCATCTTATATTGGTATCAAGCTGCAGAGATTTTAAAACAAAGTTTAAGAACAGCTAAGTTTTAGGTATGGGGTGCTAGTGATAATTCCAAGGATATCTTTCTGGAACAGTGATTTTTGAAGATAAGTTGCATGCTTAATGGAGTAGTGGAAATGTTATATTGGAAAACCATCCAATAGTTGAGGAACTCTACAGGCAACAGTTGAAGATGGTCAGTGATACTTATGTTTTATTGAGCCTCTATCTTGCTTGCTACAGAGTACAGCAGACAGAGGGATATATATGTTAGTAATTTGGTGCTTATTGATGCTAGGAAAATATAGTCTTAGAGGTGGAAAACGTCTGTTGACAGCGGTTTCTCACACTCTTCCCATCAACCTAATATTCAAAATAATACTAATTTTATTCTGACAACATGTTAATGTTAGAATCCATTCTGGAAATCTCAGGGAGACATTTTAGCAATTAACAAGTGAAAACCTGAACAACACTTCTGGGTGATCTCCTTTTATCCAGGTACCAGAACATTTCTCATAACTGCGGTGTTACAGATAGCATTCATAATAGGCCTTTTTACAGCATTTTGCAAGTGCTTGTTTCAGTCTGTAAATTCTTAAGGTGCTTATTATTTGATAGGAGGATTCCTTACTCTATTCTTAAGACCTACAGAGAAATTCTGACTTTCATGTTTAACATAAGTGTTATCTGCTGCTTCACTCTTGGGAAATTTGAGTTTATACGAAACTGAATCAGGAAAACACTAATGGGAAAAAAAAAGCAACAAAAGAAACCTGGAGGAAAGGAATAAGTCCAAATTATATTTTATTTACTGTGGCTGGAAAAAAGCTAAGCACATTTGCGTGTGGTAACACCTTATTTTGAAGATATTTTAGAGAAATATTTTCACCTGTATTCCAGTACTTATAAACCAATCTGCCTTTTTTCAAGTGCTGTTTGAGATGGTTGAAAGGACTTGTCTACTCTAGTAATTTCAAACTATGACTTCTATTAATTCTCGTTATTGTCACCTGTCTTTCAGATTTCTGGTTGTTTCAGAGGTGGCCGTGAAGCACACCTTTAGCACGGGAAAATGAGTGAGCTTGACCAGTTACGCCAGGAGGCTGAGCAACTGAAAAACCAAATCAGAGTATGTATTGTGTCAGTGGATCTGTAAGACACACGACAGAAGAATGATCATTTATGCGTGTTGATGAGAACAGAGATGGATGGAAATGATACATTAAGTTAAATGTTTTCACACTGTCAAAGTTAATATTATGGATATTTAGAAAGGACAAGCATATGTAACTGCTTTAGGAAATTATTTTTTGTTTTTTAATATTGCTTGGAAGATAATAGCTATACAAATAATGCACAAAATGCATTAGATCAAGATGTAAGTTTGCTGAAGCTTTTCTGAGCCAGACCATAACCAGCGTTAAGCAACCTCCTGTTTAATATAAGGTCAGCTATAAGGTTATTCAGGGCTTTGACCAGCTGGGTCTTGAAAATCTCCAAGGATGGAGACGGCACGGCCCTTCTGGGCAAGCTGTTCCATTCATTGGCTGTCCTCATGGTGAAAATCATGTTCCCTTTCTCTCGAAGAAAATTTTGAAGTTAAATGCTCAATATGCTCAATGTGTCTGGACAGCAGACAGCATATCATGTTCATGCTGCAGTTAGGCTACATCCTCTGTGGATGACAAGCAGAAATGCTTTCTGAACCTTGTTTTGAGCGTGCTTGATTGAATTGACAAAACAGAGATAGAGTATAAAGAAACGTGCAGAACATCTTCCAGTTTCTCTAACCTACCTTCTGTTGCAGGATGCTAGGAAAGCATGTGCAGATGCTACCCTGGCTCAGGTAAGCATTTAAGAGTTTAACATGAATTGCAAAAATTTGTCTCCTTTACAGAAAGAAAATACGGTGTTAGAAGGTAAATGCAACTGAATCTTGCTTGCTACCTTTAGCCATTTTTAAATTTTGCCTTTAGGGTGGTTTCTTCCAGAAATAAGTACGTTGTTTATGTTTGTCCAGTTTGAGAGCTGTAGCCTTGAGCAGTAGTTTCTTTAAGAAGTGACTGAGGGCACATCTCTACTGCTCAATGCAAAAGAATGCAGGGGAGCACCAGTGCTATAGGTGTGGTGGTAGTACAGTTGTGTTACCCTGATAATCTGAACCGGAAGACCTGCTGAGGTTAACCTACGTACCAGTTTCCACGCGACGCTGCACTTGCGTCTGAACTGCTTCTGAACCTGAGCTAATACCTTTGCATCTTGCCGTACGTTTTGATCCTATTGGCTTGACTTCAGTCAACATTACCTTGGGGAGAGGGAAATCTGTACTTTGTAGTACATCTCATGGAGATATGGTGGGGGTTTGTTTCTAGAATTCTGGTAGGAATTTAGACTGAAACAGATTATTATGGCATTGGAAGAGATGGCAAGCCTTTGCTTTTTTTTTTTGCTAGATATATCATGATAGGTTTACTCTTGTCACCTACTTCAGTCCATTTGCTTGAATGTTGACTGTTAATCTTGCGTCTCTGATTTAAGATAGCTGGTACAGAAGTGATTCATGTCGGTTTATTAATTTAAAATGTCACTAAAATACCAAGTAAAAAAGGTAATATCAATATTTATTTGAGTGTACATATTTTGTGATCTCATTTTATGTGAGGCACAATGTTGAGTGTTTTCCAGGGTGCAAGTATGGAAAAAAGATAAAAAGAAAAACAAAAAGGTTCAGTATTGGTTAATACAAGAGATGTCCACCATGAAAGGAGATTTATGTCAGGGAAACATTCTTACCTGTTCATTACAGTACTAAGCTGTGTTGATAGCCTTTGGAAAGAACTAGAGATTTTTGCTCAAATGCGCTTGCCAAAGAATTTTGTAACATGGAGACATGAGAAGTATGCAGACGTTATCCATAAAATAAACTCTCAAACTCTTGGATTTCTTGTGTTGTGCTGTTTTGGTTTTTTTTTAAACTGATACTTCTCTCCAGACTGGAGGACTTGTAAGGACAGCTAAACTGATTGCTTCCTCACTGTGCTTTTCACTTATTCCAGAGACTACTTTTGTCTCAAGAATTTATAAATCAGGATTACTATGAATTTAATAATCCTATACTTGGAAGGGAAGGGCTTCTGGGTCAGAGAGAGAGTTATTAATTCGTCCTTTAAAAGTGGAGGCATGTTTAAAGCCTGATATACATCTCCACACCCACCCTTCTGGAAAAAAATTGTTGGACTACCGTATTTATCTATACAGGAGTAGAGAACTGAGAACAAAGGTCTGAAATTGTAGAAGTTTAAGAAGATATGATCTAAACAAAGTATTTTCTGAGAGTGTTTATAAATGTGATAGAAAGACCGCTTTCTTCATTTGATGTAACTTTTGATTAGGCAATTTTTAAAACCTGAGTCAATATTCAAAATTTGGGACTTTGGTCTGCACTGGAGCGGTCATTTAAATGTAATTGTGTATGATGTGTTACTCTGGGAACAATGAAGTGAAAAAGCCAGTGTATAACACCATTTCTATTTCAGATCACAGCCAATATTGACCCAGTGGGGAGAATTCAAATGCGCACTAGAAGAACACTCCGGGGACACCTGGCTAAAATTTATGCAATGCACTGGGGGACTGATTCCAGGTAGGTGCTAGCAATACAAAATCGGATCATGTGGCTTCACTGTGCTTTGGAAAGTTGAGTGTGCAGGACTGTTTATTTTTCCTGTTCCTTCCACTGGGAACCACTGATTCCAAGAGAACTCGGACAACCAAGAGAATTCAGAAACACTTAATATTGCTTTTTTCCTCCTAATGTCCATGTTTTTGTCATCCAGACCTAAATGTGGTGCCAAAATAGCAATCTTCATCTACTTGTCTGAAAAATACAGTTGTGGTACCATATGAATTCTGAGGAACTGTGGAGATAGAGTAGATTTCGTTATCAGTTGTCTTTTTTCCTTAAATGCTTCCTGTTAATTACTGATAATCAGTTAGAGAGAGACTAAATGATACTGGTATCGACTACTTTCATTCTCTTTTTACAAGAATTTGAAGGCACACTAAGGGCAGCATATTTTATCTTCAGTTACAAGAATATGTTGCTCCTTCCTTCCAGGAACAGATTTAAAAAAAAAAAAAATCCCTTTAGGAATTTTTAAGTTAGAACTAAGGAATTTGTGGGTTATAGCTAGCCTCTTTCTACTCAGTAGAGATTTTTGAAGGAAGCTTGATGTTGTTTAAATCTTATCATCAAATTTGTGTAAATAAGCTGTGCCTTCTGAAAGAACTGCATGAAGTCTTCTGTGTATGCATACAATAAATACACTACAGCAAAATAGCCAAGTGCTTAACAAAACAGACAGTGTGCATGATGAAGATGAAAAATAATTCATAATGTATTATACTTTTAGCTTCTGAATTGCTTGATATTTAAAAATCAGAACGAACATAATTGTTACTTTGAGTTAAACTTTAGTGGTTTGCACCTCAATTTTCTGTGCCTGTGAATAATTTCTCACAGTTGTGTAGAATTCATTGCTTCAGGCATCTCTGGCATATAGCTTATTTAAAAGACTGGGATTCAATTTCTTGTTTGGCAAAAGTGTTTCAAGACAGCCCTAAAATACAACCTAGAGCAAAAAAAAAATAATGCAAAGAGACTGGAGTACTTCGATGATTACACTGTATTGTTCAGCTTGGAAATGGTCAGAAGATGATGCACAGAACAAATTTGAATACCATATTGGAGGATTTTATCCAAAATTGCCTAAAAAAATGTGGAGACTATACAGATTTTTCATGTCAGTATACGTGATCTATCTTTAAGCACATTAATACTAAAGTATAATTTATATATTAATAATAAAATCAGAGAGCTGTGAACAATGGGTTAGGTGTACCATGTTTCAAACATGATTGCAGGGTGGGGATTTGAGGTGGTGTTGATTTAGAGTAAAAATCTTCCTAATGCTACCCCTTCCATTAGTGAGATATTTGCTGTGTTTTTTTTCATTGTATTTCAGTGCTGACAGTCATTCAGGGTTTTTGGACATCTTAGAAGTTATATTTGCATTTTAAAAATAGGAAAAAGGAAAAGAGGTTGATAGTGTAGATTCCCAAACTCAGTGAATCTGAAGCCTGTGTGTGGAACAGAGCAGCACTGATTCCATGCAAGTATTCTCCTTCAGTTTGCAAGATTGAGATGTTAGTTACGTGGCTACTTTTTTTTTCTGAAGTCAGAATATGTTACCATGTAGGTGTTCCATCACACATTTCCATAATATTTAACATTGAAATTCAGTACTTACAATATGATTTTTATAGTGTTCATAACTGATTTGGGTAATGCCGCACTGTACTTAATGGTTTCAAGCACCTCGGCATTGCTAGTGGAGGCAAATGCCATCACAAAGATGTTCCTTCTTGTCTTCCTGCCATGATTGTGTTTACCTGCTGTTTCCTCTCTAGGCTTCTAGTTAGTGCCTCCCAGGATGGCAAACTTATAATTTGGGACAGCTATACTACAAACAAGGTAAGACTAACCGATATGTTGCTGTGTGATTCAATTGTAAATAGAAAGGAAGGGATGTTACCTGTTGTGATTTTTGCTGCATAGTCCTAAGAACAAAGTTTGAATTCTCCAAAACAATGATGTTTGCATTTGAAGAATGTAGCAGTGTCTGAAATATATTGTGTATGGAAATGTGCACCACAAATGGAAAACAATGAAATACTTAATGCTAGAGAATGTTTTGTTTTGATGCTGCAGAGAAATTGATCAACAGAGCAAGAAGTAATCAGCATATTGCACCGGAAGGGTCAGAGATCTAAGTATAGCCATAGTAATTTGTTGTCTCCAGTTAAGTATTGAAAGACCTGACATATATAATGCGTCATCACTTTCTGGCTGCAATCACATGATGCAGTTCAGGATTACTTTTACTTTCATGTGACAGTGATTGGTATTTACTGGTTATGGTTGCAGTTATTAGGGCTAGCAACAATTCACATGTTGCCCCTTTGAGTTACATTGACAGAGCTGCTTAAGTTTGTTGTGCACAGGAGCATAGAACTGACTTTAATTCAAATAAATTTTCCTGGATTAGCTCGTCATAGCCTTAAAAACAATTTTGCGAATGCACTTGAGCAAATGGCACGCTACAGAGGAGAGAAAAGCAGAAACAAACAACTGCAGCAGCAACTGATAAAGCTGGAATTAGTGTTGAATCACAGTTGTGAAACTAATGAATCCATAAATTTAGTAGAGAGTCATAATACTGTTTGCAAAATAAACATAAACCCTCCCTTTTTTGCCTTCATCCTCCTCCTTTGACCCCAGCCTGCAGGTAAATGTGATCTAAATTACTGTAACAACTGAAAGATAGGATGATCACTGTGTACCATGACTTCCATATTAGTATCATTCTTCTATGAGTACCAATTAATTCGGCATCATCAAGAGGCAGAGAGCGACTTTGTTATCTAGGGAGAATGGAATCAGAGGTTGTTGCTAGACTGGTAAAATTTTTTCTAGAATCGGAAATAGGACTCTTCAGCTGCAAAAACATCCTCCCCCATACCTCTTGGCAGTATTGATCCAGTGAAATAGCAAGTGAGTTAAAAACAATCCCACCCTGCACCCCCATCAGAAGTAAAAAAAAAAAAAAAAACCCCAAACACACACACACCCCCACACACCCCCAAACCAAACCACAAACCCTCTGGAATTACAGGTAGCAAACATCTTGGTGTTGAAACTGTATTGAATTTGACTAGGTAGCACCCAGAAGCAGTTGATGCAAAAATACTTGAATGACAGCCTGCAGATGTTCTGTTGGCAGTTGCAGCACACATTGGAAGTAACAGAGCTGTCACAAATATGATTTTTTTCCTAATGATAAAATAAAATGGCTCCAGGTGAATATTCCAATTAGTCCCTTGGTAGAAGACTTCTTAGAATGACCTGACTGTGGTTTTAGTGCAAGGTATTGTTTTTTAACTGCTGATTGCTGTAGGATCACTGATTACTGTAGCAGCAGAGCATAATCTTTACTGTTAAATTAAGAAATGCAGCAAGTTTGTTAATATTACATGAAATCTTACAATAAGGATATGATCCCTTTCTTAAATAGGTTAAGAAGAAATTTGAGGGGTGAATGCAACGTGTTACCAAGACAGAACAGGTTTAGCATAAATAATTTTTAAAATGAAGTTCTTTGAGCCCAGAATGACAAGGAAACATAGGGTAGTTATTTAAATACGAGTCTTGATTGCTTGCAGTGGGCTTCCAAAGAAGGATTGAAATGGCAGTGAAAGTAGCATTTTCCTTACTTGTTCATTCACAGCATAGCATCTAAACCCGGAATCGGCAGTTTCCCTGACTGTACTTGGAAGGCAATGTTTTCCTGAACCTGTAATAAATCAATAGTAATCAGAGCACTGAAATGAAATATTTAGTTTTTACCAAAATTGCTGATTCACCTGGATTCAGGAAAGGCAAATCTGAGGTTTTAATCACGTCATTACTTGGTTCGATGAGCTATATATGCAAGTTACCCTCAAAATAGTTTGATACTCAAACAGCCAAATACTTCTTTTTTTCACTGTTTTCTTGTCCTTTTGACAAAAACATGATGCATAGCTTGAGAGACAGGGGAAAAACTTCATGATGGTAAATTACTGAATCAGTTGGTTTGCAGATGAAATACATTAATGTGTTGGTTTCAGGTGCATGCTATTCCCCTGCGTTCATCTTGGGTCATGACTTGTGCATATGCTCCTTCTGGAAATTATGTGGCTTGTGGTGGTCTTGATAACATCTGTTCCATTTATAACTTGAAAACTCGTGAAGGGAATGTACGTGTCAGCCGTGAACTAGCTGGTCACACAGGTGAGTGCCTGTTCAGAATGATCTAAGTTACCTAAGCATGTAGTGAAGACTTAAAAAAAAAAAAAAAATCTTTTTAATATACTTTCTTAGTTAAAAAGATATACTTCATTGTGCACCTCTATTTCTCGAGGTTGGGGGGGGGTTAGCTGCATGCTACCCATTTTTAATGGCTTTTTTTCCCTCCTTTTTAAAAACTTTTTAATGAATGGTACTCTCTGAACAAAAGAGGTGTAGTGAGAGTGTGTTTTAACTTCTCATAAGCAAGATGGCTGCCTTCTGATGGAGCTGTTCTTTAGCTGCAGAGGTTTGCATTCTCATGCTTCCTCTTCTGTTTCTCCTTCTCTCCCTTCTCCCCAAACGCAGTAGCTTACTGCTTGTCTCTCAGTTTCTAAGGTGGACTGTCTTGTGATTGATGAGAAGACGGGTAGACTTGTAGGCTTTGCCTGTTGAACTAAGATGTAATTCTAACTGCAAGGTTCTCTGACAGATGAAGCAAAATTCATCTTGTTAGATAAGAAAGATTACAGAAATACAGGTGTTAGAGTTTTTGAGCAAGAAAGTTCCTCATGTTGCTTAAAAGCTAGTGTTTTAAGTGTGGGGATTGAGTTGAAAATTTTTCTTTCTGAACAAGCCAAGAGATTCAGTGTCACAAAGTACCTTTAAAAGCAAATTCAGTGGCTGAAGATATTCTTGTGCACCTTACAAGCAGTAGTAACCTAGAAAATGTGAACTGCTTTTGTATATTTTCTCATAAGGGACAGATTGTATTTTTATTTTGTTGTGAATGGGGTTGGAAATTTTTCAGAGGAAGGTTGGCTGGGTGGTTTCTTGAACTCCATTGAAAGTTAAAGCACTGGCTATTTAGTAGGCGCTCTGCTATGTGGTAAAGTACTGCTGTAGTGCTGAGCCTGTCATACACATCAGCAGTCTTCTGCGTTCTTGCGGAATCAGTAATACCTCCAACAATCTGAGAAAGGGAATGGACTGTAGTTAGGCATTTCTCCTAAAGCTGCAGCTCTGAAACAGCACATCGTTGTTATGGTCTCTTTGTTTCCACAAAGAGTGTAATCCAAAACAAAAGTGGACTGCTCTAGAGGCTGTCCGCTTGGCTCCAGAGAAAACCCCTAAAGGTGGGTTCTGTCTTGCTGGTTTTCTGCCTGATCAAGCCTCTGACTATACAGAGTAAAGGAAATGGCATAAAGACTGTTCACTGAAGGAAAATAAGGTCCATCAGAAATAAATAGTTATACATTACTGAACTTTGATACAGAAAAAACTAAACGTGAATTAAGGTATGCTTAATGCCATTTAATTTTTTTCAGCTGTTTTTCTCACAAAGCATTATTTATGTAATTTAGAGGAATTGTGTACCCTCTGGGTGTAGTTGAGGATGTGAGAATGCAGTGTTGATTTGACCTTCAGATAGGAGTTGTGATGTGATCAGGAAAGTGATTTCTAGGAAGGTATTCTTCCTCCCTGCCTCCCTCTCGCCCTTCAGGACACAGCGAGAAGCGGAATGATGTTTGGACACAGGGAGCTTTGGCTTTCAGTATGTGGCCGTGTGTGTGTATCAAAATACTGAGCAATATTTTAGCAATAAAAAGAGCATTATTTCTATGATATTCTAGACGCTTAATGGTCTTTATGGTTATAAACTCTATAGCTGGGAAAACGTGGATTTTTACAGAACACAAGAGGCAGAGTTTTGCTGTAATGCAAGGGACATTAACGGAATACATTTGAGACCTGACCGGTTTGTGCGGAATCTTCTCGAAGGAACAGTTTTAATGAGCTGCTTTTCTGTGGCAGAATTGAACAAAGCATATAGGTGGAAGCTGATGTTTACAGGTTTTCATATTTTGCTGTAGTTTGGATTTTCAGAAGACGTTTGCGCTTTTTGAAAGAGAAGGTGGCTGACAGGACAGACTAATTTTGTAATCTGAGTTGTTACGTTGATAGTCTGGCACTTGCTAACTCAGTACAAAGATGCTTCAGAGCATGCAGATGAAATTCTTTGATGCAGCTGTTGGGAAACATCCAATATATATGCTCTGTTCTTTGTACTGACCAAGAATGTATTTTATATTTTCTCAATAGTTGTATGATACAGCCAAGGTCATAAGCATTTGTTGCTCCTGTATGCAGTGACATACAGATCCACTTTCTAAGGCAGTTTAGCGTGTACAGTGCAGGGTTACCTATACTTCTTTCCAGCTTGGCTAGTGGATTCCACACTTTTGCCTCACTACTCCCTCTTTCCCTTCTTCCTCACTCTCTACCAAAAGAAAAATTGGTTAGGTATTTCCAAAATAGTGTCTACCCTGTTTGGTTAAGCTGCTTATGTTTTTATTTTCTTCTGTGTTACAGACAGCTTTGTTTAGGTCAACTTGCTGTGATACCAGTGCATTACTGTGCTAGTGTAGTCATTGAACTGGGCATGGTCTATAAAGAGCCAAAAGACATTTTGTCCAAAACGTTGGAGGTTCCTAGATAAAAATTGTCTATGTTGTATTTTAGGCTTATATAGTAGTTCTTGCTTCATCTTCAGGAGAGGAGGAAGCAGCATATAAGCAAGCCAGTATGCAATGTGAAGAGTAAACTCTGGTCTTATTCATCAGCTTTTAATTTTGTTTTCAGGATACTTGTCATGCTGTCGTTTCTTGGATGATAATCAGATTGTTACCAGCTCTGGCGACACCACTTGGTAAGCAGTAAAATTCTGACGTGATTGTTGGTGATGACTTTTCACAGCTATACTCTATTATTAAAGAAAACTTTGTTATTCGTAACCCAAATAGTCATCCAGAAGACTAAATGTGATTATTGTTCGTATGTCACGTTTTCACTAGTAATGGAAAACTTGATCTTTCAAGTTTGATAGCTTTGGCTGTTTAGTTATGCCCATGTTCTGAAGAGCCTGACCGAATACTCTGTGTTAAGATGGTATGGGAAATTTTTTTTACTATAACTATTTGGCTTTCAGAAGTAAATGTATTAGACTAAGACTTTTCTCAAAGTTGTTTAGTATTCAGTATTTATTACTTAGTCATATTTGGATTTTTGTAATACAGAATTTATTTTATGTTGCTATTCAGAAGAGCTACTAGAAAATATTCTACAGTGACAGCAGATGGGTTTTTTGAGGAGAATTAGGTGTGTCTCTCAATAAATACTAGCTTCTGAATGAAAATAAAACCCTCAATCTTTTTTTCATAAGTTTTTCTATTGTATCTAATTCTTAAAAGCATTATAGCTGTCCCAAGCCATAGCTCTTATAGCAAAGGCTGTCTAATAAATACCTCTCCCACACAGTGTCAGTCTCTTTGAATGCCCATCTGCTAGTCCATTGAATCTGAGTAGCTATTGAATATATACGTTTGGAATGTTTCTCAATACATGTTGTTGTTGTATGTGGGTTTTGTGTTTTGTCGTGTGTCTCCCCCCCCCCCAAAAAAAAAAAAAAAAACCC
>Ga0065711_1003953_pt1 | contig 32868 bp, 14 predicted proteins | sample Hoacrofraction12_FD_59098 | JGI IMG/M metagenome (GOLD analysis project Ga0065711, IMG submission 59098) | Hoatzin crop microbial communities from Cojedes, Venezuela - Epithelial fraction 12 v2 (version 2) | ecosystem: Host-associated > Birds > Digestive system > Esophagus > Crop | place...
CTAGGGTGGAGCAGTATTCTGCTGCTGCTCAGGATGATACTTGATGTATTTAATGTTCTGGAGTTAGAGCAGAGAGGTGTGCAGCAGGTGGTGTGGAGTGTGCTGGTGCAGAGTGAGAGCACGTTGCTGATCTTCATGCTGGCTGATACTTGTAGCCAGGAGTAAGGAGGGACTCCTCAATTGGTTTATAGTTGTCTAGTCTGAGTTTACATGCATAACTGACATCTCTGAAGGGCTTTTCCTCCTTCAGAGGATAGCTGGAGTTGGTCTGCACCTTCAGGAGAGAGCAGGTTCTTCAGCAGGTGCTGCATGCTCGATATCTACTCTTGTCCAAGTCCGTGCCGAACCACAAAGCATGGCAGCAAGGTTTGCTTGGGTCAGCATTCTAAAAAGCTCAGCGGGAGCACAAGGAAAGCTTTAGCAGTCTGTGGTGTCAAGTCAGGAGGCTTTCGGCTTTCAGCTGGGTTCTGTAGAAGTTGGGAGCTGCTGAGAACAAAGCCAAACTTGTGTATGCTTTACAGTAGTCAGGGTATGTGAAGCTTTGTATCTCCACTGCAAGACTTCTGGGGGACTGCCTATTGAGGGGGAAAACCACCGAGATTCACTTGTTTGATGTAAGGCAACTTTCTTCTGTTGTAACAGGAGGGGGTTTGGTTAGCGGTGGCCTCCCAATTTGTGGGAAGTAGAAGCTGAAACTTCTATTCAAGAGCTTAAATATGGTCTGTAAATAACAAAGGGTTATAAGCTTTTTGCATACCTGCAATCAGCTTCTCTTGGTCATTGTACTTAAATGTTTTGTGTCTCAAAGGCTTCAGGTAAGTCTGATATCTGAGACTCTACTATGGACTGTTGCTGGTAACCCTTGCAGGCTGTGAGGTGAAGCTGAACATTTAACGGGACAGGGACAGCGTCGGGGTGTTTCCTGAATGCTAGATTTAGTTGTCCTCTTAATGGTTGTCTGATGTTTATGTTTAGCTTTCTAGACTGAGCTAGCACAGAAAAAAGTGAACACATTTGTGCCCGTCATGCAAAATAGGTCAGTGGCTGAGCCAGAAATAGAGCAGACAAAGTTTGAGTTTAGAGTTTTACTCTATTTGCACTTCCCACTAAGTGTCCACTTCTTGAGCAGATTGCTGATGTGAATTACGGGTGACAACGTGTGGGGTCTCTTTCTGATCTGGGCTGAAGTTCTGCTTCAAGCTGAAACTTGGTATACTCAACCTGTTCAGCCAGAGCAATTGAGACTCATAATAGGATTTCTTCAGAGGAAAATTTGACTGACAGATACTTGAAAAGTGAGGATTTCCATTCATGGGCTAGCAGTTCTATAGGTATAGAAGGCCTTGCGTTTTATTCCATTTAACCTGTATTCACTGATGCATGCGTTTGGAGATGAAACAACCACAGGTTATTGAAGTTTTGTATACTGCAAAAAGGCTACTGCAGGCTTGAGATGATAAACTAGATCACTATAGCTGGAGCAACCTGGGAGCTGTTACAATACAGGGGATAAAATAAGGCTGCTGCTGAGAGTCATTGGATTGGGGCCATCTTATCTCTCTGTGACCTGGAGATAGTGGAGGATATAATACCTCGATAATGCTTGGCATTTAAGTTCTGTTATCAATGAAGGCAAACCTGATAGACCCTATGACCTGATGAGGGTTGCTGTGTGGAAGCCTGGAGTGGAAACTGATGCATATGCCAAATGTGTTACATGGATTTAAAATGCAGCTTTGCTTTCTGGAGTCCTGGCTATTAGTTTTGTGGGGTTGCCATTCTTGTGGCTTTAGGAAACTCTGATGTGTTATGTTCATGAGCAAGAAATGATAACTAAAGTGCCACTAGCAGCTTTTTTAGCAATAACATGACTGGTTTTGAAATGAACTGTTCTGTTTTTTAGGAGTTGAATGATCTGGCACGTGATCCTCCAGCACAGTGTTCAGCAGGGCCTGTTGGTGATGACAGTAAGTACTCCACTATCAGTGAACACCTACAGTCTATGACTTTTTTCCTTTTTATTCTAAAATAGGATGTCCTGAGAACGCTTCTGTTTCTTTTGGTTAGACTACTAGATACTATTTCGAGTGCTAATCTTCATTTTATTGCCATTCTGTATCTCTTAATACATCCTTGTGTATCACTGGAGATCAGTATTACTCCCACTTCATTGTTTGGGCAACTCTGTGCACTGAAGACATCTCAAGTTACACCTTTTGCATTAACTGTTGTGGCATTCTCATAGGGCATGAAGTTAATAAACCAACAGGCAAGCATCTGCATACAGCTTTCTGATTTTCTTTGTTATCTAAACTGTATATGGTGTAGTCAAGTGGTTCTGTAGAAATAAAACAATCTACTCCTGATCCTAGATGCTAGTACAGCAAGGTCAGGGTTAACTATATTTTACACAGGAGTTAGTGAACACTGCACTTTTAAAGAGGATTATACATAGTTCTTTGGGATAAGAGGTTAAAACATGAATGGAAAGAAAACTACATGGTAAATTAAAGATTGAATCGTGAAGTAATGTTAGATGTTTTTTTTAGGATTGGATAGTGACTGTGCTCACGTGTTACAGGAACATGGGGAATATTGCTTGTTCTTTAATCTGTTTCGTGCTATTGTATTACAGAGCACACCAAAGTGTAAGAACTGGAAAACAGGTTTGTCTCTTATTTTTCAGGCAGGATTTCACTCAATTTGAATATTACTTTTGGTTTTCTCAATAAGCAAAATCAGAATGTCTAAATCCTGCTGTTATGACTGACTTGATGCTTGATTTGGACATAGCTGCTTAGGTATGAGATAGGAAGTGCAGGTGGAGCATCCTTAAATCACACAGTACTGTTATGTTTGAAGACTACTCAAATCAGCTGGCCGTGCCAGGTTCCATGTAAGAGATGGCCTAGGACAATCTTTCTGCCCTACGCATGAGCTGGTTGCCTTTCCTGTGCAGGGTTGTTCACCTGATGTGTGATACGGAGTTGTTATTTTGTTGTTTTGAAGCTCGAGGAGCTTTGTTAAAGCAGAGAAAAAAGCAGTTATTCTTTGAAGTCCTACCCTGAACATTTTGTCCAACATAGTTTTATAGTAAGAAGATCTACTGTCATCTTGCGCGTGTATTTTTGCCTAAAGGGAGGGCAGCATGCATCCTGTGACTTGACTTAATGGTGTTTATATAGATGCTTCTTTACCATAGTTGTAGGTTACAAAGGGTACCCCAATCTGGTTTGATTAGCTGTGAATGAGGCAACTGAATTGTTGGCCCTTACTTCACTGAGGTTTTCTGAGGGGGGGGGAGAGAGAGGCCTTTAAACTATGCAGTGGTTTTTCAAGTTGTACAGGCTTCTCTGTATTAACTAGAATTTTACACTTTGTGGTAGACTTTTTTTTTTTACAGCAGCATTAAACTTTTGGTCATAGCTTAGGTGAGCAAGATCAGTAGGACATTTGCAATGAGAAGAACTCTTGCAAATTCACCTTTTGCTTTATAACTTTACTGTGGGCCCTGGGATAAATTCAGGTAGTTGCATTATGGTTTAAATCCATTGGCATTTAATGCATAAAATGTCTGAGATGAGGAAATGTATTTACACTCTTTCTTGTAGCAGCTCTGCGCTGTAGAAAAGGCTACGTAAGAACACTTGAAAGCTTTGACTGGGATGCCCACTGAGCAGCATGTATTGAACTTGCTGTGCAGCGTGGTCTCTGACAAGTGTGCTGCTCTGCGGAGCCTCCGAGCTCATCAGTGTAGGGGACATTGAAGTAGGAAAACATCCATGTGCTAAGAACTGTAAACTTGGGTATCCTTTCTAAAAGGAAAAAATTAGCTGTCAACATCCGAGTCATTTATAAACTATGCAGAAGTGCTGAAGTGTATAGAAACTTAGATGTTCCTATAGAAATCTAGGGCTATGTTAAAAAAAGCACTTGAAACCTGAGAATGAAAATACTGAAATTAGTGGAGATGTTACTGTTCAGCAATGCTTTCAAACCAGTGAAAGCTGTGTTTAGTTTTGAGGGTTTTTAGTGTCAAGCTTGTTCTAGTTACTCCACAATCTTTTTCTTTTTTCAAAATAGTATTTCAAAGAAGCTTGTAGTTTCATGGAAGAGAAATTACAAAGATGTAGAACCAGTCTGAGGCTTTTCTCCCCTTAAATTAGCAAGTGTGATTTGTGCCATGGTAAACTACTTCATGGTTTCCTAAGGGTGTATCACAGGTGACTGAGATCATCTGGTGGTAATGTAAGTTGGTGAATGCTTATAATGGAAAGTTACTGCTGAATACAGAAATCTTTAAAGTAATATTAAATTCTTTTCCTCATGCCACCTTTCTTTCTGAAAGACCTCTAATGAGCGACTTTCACTATTGAGAGCAACACTTCTGGTGTATGTAGGTGGATAGCAGTGGCACCAATGGAAAGATGCCTTCTCTGAGATCCATGTGCTCTAGGCCTGCCTTCAGTTGCCTTGTCAGAATGACATTTCTCAGAGTTCAGGACATGCTGTGCTTGCAAAGTGGTATCTTGTGGCTAGTCCAGCTGACGTAAACTGCCCTCAGTTATAAGCTTCTTGTCCCTGTAGTTCATAAACTTTGGAGAGAGAAGAGTTGTTTCTGCCTTGTTAACTGTAGGGACGAGATTTTCTTTCTCCTGGTAATTTTAGCCCTCTTCCACCCACCTCTGGCCTTTGTTTTGGAAATATGCTTGGGACTGGATTACACTGGTATACTTCCAGAGTGCTGTGCAGTGGCTGAGTTCACTTCCAAGCTTGTACCTGTGCTTAGCTTCTGAAAGTCAGCAACCCCCTTACTTTGTAAATAACTTTGTGAACGGCTGATTTCAAAGTAAAGAAAGAATCAGTTGAAATAAGTTCTGTGTGACAAATCCACCTTTTAGTTCATCAGACTTGTACTGGATATTGTGAGAATCTAAAGCTTAGGTTAAACAAGCACTTCCCTTGAATCTGGGGTGGGAGCTGGGGGGGGAAAAAAAAAATCTAACCAAACCACCCTTCTAGCTTGTAAAATGTCAAGATTCACTGTGCAAGAGTGTTTCTGATTTCTTGTTGTGTTTAAGACCATAGTTGGTTATATCAGCTTCTCTTTTCGGTGTGCGGAGGTATGCAGATTAATGTCCAGTGTTGTCTCTGTTGCTCCAGCACAGTCACTTTGAATCTTACCAGCATCTGCTGATGTCTGTGAAATTCTTGGTGTCTTTTCTGTGACTAACCATGCCCTTCACTGCTGGGTTTCTGATGCCCCTTCGTCCTCTTGTGCCGGGCTTCTCACTGTCCTGCTACAGGTGATGTGGACTTCCTGTGAGGCTGTCTTTTAGAATAGGTGAACGCTACCTGTGAACACATGAGCCACTGTTTTGATTTCCTGGCTCTGCACAGAGGCTAGCTCAAAAGGCTAGCTGGTGTTACCAGCTGTGATACCCTTTGTAACAAACCTGCTGTTCTAACTAAATGCTCTTCTCCCCTTGCATTGGCAGGGCTGTTCCCACTCTGCTTTTTTTCCCCTTCCTTGTATGAGACCATTCCCAGTTGTAGTGCCTGTACCTTCTGTGATCAAAAACTGCTCATACTAGATTAGAAGTAGTGCTACTCTGGGTCAAAATTACTGTTGGCACAGGTAGTCTTGAAAGCTGTGGACACCAGTTGCAAGTTAGGTGCACAGCTGCCAGTGGCTTCAAATTCTGTGTCTTGAAGACTTACCTTGCAACAACTGGAGTCTTTCATACAGTGCCCCAGCTGTGAAGATGCGATGTAGCTGACATCCATGCAGAGGGAAACTTCCCATGGTACTATTTCATGAAGAATTTGTTAGGCTGGTGCTCTTTGCGCAAGCTAGTGTTAGAGCCTTAGGAGAATACAGGAACACCAAGAACTTCCTAATACACCTCATACAGATTAACAGCTTTGATTGTTTTCCTTATGTTCTGTAGCTTAAAGGCATTCTTCAAGAATCTTCTATATTACCAGATAAAGATGGTCTCTTGGACAGCTGCATATGAGTGAGACTTTTTGTCCATTTAACCTGAAGTGCGTACTAGCACATCCTGGTCCGAAGTGTTGAGCAGCCTGTCATTCTTGCATGCTCTGAAGACTGGTGTTGCTTTCTGCTGCTTGAATGAAATCTTGAGGTGTCTGTGGACACTAAGCTTAAACGTTCAGTCAAGGTAACACTGGCTTAGGTTACGTCTTTACATATGGTATACACAAAGCTTGGGTTTACCCTCCATTTAACTAAGGGTCTGTGTAGGAGAGATCCTGCCTAAGAAAGGTGTGAGTTCGTGCTGTACTTTTGCTGTAGCTTGCTCTAAGAGGGCAGTGCAGTCATTGGAAACTGGGATTAGATTCAGGTGCTTCATTAGAAACAACAAAGTTGAACTCACAAACTTGTTTGTTCTGAAATGTTGTCTATAACTGTCTGGATTTTTATTGTAAAGGAATTTTTTGCAGGGCACAACATGTGTGTGGTACCACAGCAATCTCAGTGTGGACCGAGTTGAATGGTGGAGCGTTGAGTTCCTCTCTCTGTCTCTGTTTAATTTTTTGGCTTGCTTCCCTGCAGCCTTTCAGAAGGCTTTGTTTGTAAAATAGACTTTTCTGTGCTGCATTGTCTGGAATTAAGTAGCTCATTACTTTAGCTTCTCCAAACTGAAGTAAATCTTTCTCTCTTTCAGTGTTCCATTGGCAAGCTACAATAATGGGACCAGTAAGTATGAGAGAATAGATGTTCATAGGTTTTTATTACCCGTCTCCTTATAATAACTCCTCAAACTGCAATGATTCTTCTTCACTAACAGAATGACAGTCCCTATCAAGGTGGAGTATTTTTCTTGACAATTCACTTCCCAACAGATTATCCCTTCAAACCACCTAAGGTGAGTGGCTTGTGTCATGAATCTATTCCATTACCATATGCTGTAATGTACATTTGTGAGCCGACACTAATTTTTCCTTCTTCTGCAGGTTGCATTTACAACACGAATCTATCATCCAAATATTAACAGTAATGGCAGCATTTGTCTTGATATTCTACGATCACAGTGGTCCCCAGCACTAACTATTTCAAAAGGTACCTCCAATGCTCATTTAATTTTACTCTGCTGAAATGAATTACTGATTGGAATTTAGAATGTTAAAACTGCTGCAGTGCTGCTGTGAACCGTGTCTGTGGTCGCTACTTCGGTCTTGTGACTGTCTAGCTTGCAGCCAATTCATGTGCACAGGATGCTCTGGACATCCAGTTTTGCTGTGACCATAGGGAGACTGTTGAACTTTGCCAGTGGATCAGATAAGTCTTGCTACATGAAGTACATCATCTTGCCACCTCGCCTCAGAGTCTGAACACTTTGAGAAAAATTAAACCTCGTACATGACAATGGAAGACTTCAATGTTCAAAATGCACACCAAGTAAAATGGAAGAGCTGTGGCCTTCAGAAAACATTGTAAACCTGCTTTGATTCTTTATCATCTTGAAAAAAAAAAAAGCAAGGAAACATCAAAAGTCTGGTCACTTTTTTAACAAAACTTTCAATGTCATGGACTACTAAAACATATTTTAAAACTTAAGCTTGCACTAGCTTAATTTTCTTTTAGCTAAAAATATCTTGGTCTCTGTAAGCTGTGTTATCTTGTGGGCTCTGAAATATGTCCTTTGCCTGGTAGAGCACTATTCATATTATTTAATGCAAATAGGAGGCTTTAAACACCTAGAGAGAAGACCCAGGATTGAATTTTACTGATTTTTCTGGCTATTGAAAGTGTAGATCTATGGCTTGTAGGCCTAGCTATGGTGATTGAGAATACTTTTGGTCTCTTCTGTGTGTGGACTGTCTCCTGACCATTCCATTTCTGTAGCTTCTCACTGTTTTTGTGATTAAATGCTGCAGATAACCACACTTAATTACAGTACCCTTCACATTGTGTCCTGGCTTGGTGAGGCTATCCTGTTGCCTGTAATTCCCTCCAGTTACATGTGATGTTCCTGGACACTTGCTTCTTGGTTCAGACAGATGACTCCTGGTACCTCTCCATTGCACATCATAACTGTCTCCCTTTTAATGAATTCACAAAAGTTCCTGCCTTCTTTGTCCAGCTAAGGACTTCTACATTTGTGGAAACAGGTGAAAGGGCAAGACAATATTTCAACTTACCTCTTGACAGAAGTGAATCTGCTACATGGAACTGAAAGGCTTCACTGTGAGTTGAAAGACCTGAAGAAATGGTGTCAGTCAAGGGAAAATGATTGTCAGGTTGACACAGCTTACCTTACAGATGTGTTCAGTCAAGCACTGGCTACTGTTGGAAGCACTAAGTTAGTACTAAAGTACTGACATCTGTTATGTTTTGATTAAATTGCTGCATAACTGGTTAGAATGCTACAGCTGGAGAATGTAATGTGGCATGATATATTTCATTTGTTTAAGAGTTTAAAATGACTGTATAGGCAATGGGGTGATAGCATGTTTGAAAACACTGGAGGATAGACTGGAATTACAACAGTTGGAAAAAGGTTGACCATGAGTTTAAGAGGCTAGTTAAGGGCATCAGTGGACAGCCTGTTAATGGCTGTCAACTTTAATCACTCGCAGAATACATCTTAACATTAATTTTTCAACCCAAATACAGTTGCAGTATGCTCTTAACATCTCCATCTCCTTCTCTGCCTTGAACACTTTTTTTTTTTAGAGTAAGCCGTGGGATCAACATGGCCATTCTGTGCTGCTTGGCCCCTGTTGTTGCCCCATCTCCCTCTTAAAGTATGCTCCTTGAGCTTAGATGTCTTTCTATTGCTGGTCGCTTTTCACTCATTGCAGAAGCATACATGTGAATGCACAAACTCTCCTTCATGCAGCACAAAACACATACAGATGTGACCAGTGAGAAAACAATCTTGTCAGAGTTCCCTCAGCGTTCATTTCATGGAGGAATTAAAGGCAGCAAAAGGAATTCTTATGGGAGACTTTGTAGAAATTCAGAATACTTCCCTCAGAAACAACAGGGATGTCTGGTCAGAAAGCAGACCTCAACTTAATAAGAGGCAAGAGCTAATGCTTAAAAGAAGCGTTCCTATCTTGAACAAGTATAAAGAAGTTCCACAAAGGCAACTGCAATCATTTAGGGTAGAGATCTTGTTTTTAGTCAGTTTAGCACTGTCTTTGTAGACTTTGGGGCTATTTCAGCTCTCTAGTAACTGTTTCATTAGCCTTATCAAAGAATAAATGTATTGCTAGTAGGAAAAGCTGTTGGGTTATGTAGTTAAAAGTGAATATCAAGACTTCAAATAATTCGGCATGAAGCTTACATCCCTTCCAAAGCATCAGTTTAGTATGTTTAGTGTAGATTTGTTAAGAGTATTTCCTAAATAGTGCCACTTTTTAAAAGGGAATGCTATTGGGAGCAAGCTGTTTGACTTTAAAATCTGTAAGCAGATAACTAGAACACAGCTATAAAAAAAGTGTACTTTACTGATAGAGAAATCAGGGAAGACTAGAAGCAGTTATTCTAGGAAACACCTTATTGTACATAGCTTTCTCCTCCTGAGGCTTCTGGTACGCAGCATTGTCAGCAGCTCACATGGGCTAGATGTTATGTTGCAATTATTGCATAGTACACAAACATGTTTTTGACCCTAACCTGCAAGGTGAGTATGCAGTGACTTCCTTTTAATCTATAATGCCACTTTTTTGCTGGAAAGACTGAAAAATCATGTCAGTGCTACTTAATCATGCTAGTTAAGTGGTAGAGGTAGGGGTTTTGGCTCCTTGTGCTCTGGAGGATGGTGGGCTGTTCCGGATGGCACTCAGATGTCTGACCTGGGAGCCTACTCTTGCCCCCTTTGCTGGGTAAGGTACTGAAAGCTAGAGTGTGGAGGCTATTGGAGCAGTTATGAGACTGCTAAATAAAGAAGTTTCTCTCCTTCTGTAAGCAACTTGGTAAAGTGATCTTGGCTATGATAGAGATGACTAGCATCTTGGGTTTTTGTTCTGTCTTTCTAAGTGTCTGTCCCTCCTAGGCTTGTTAAAATAGGTTCTAAAGAATTGGGAGAACAGCACTGAGTGTCTCAGTAGAATAGCTAACTTGCTTGTATTAATTCTGAAGTGTTCCTTAAAGAATACATATTGCAGAATAAATAATCTCAAAACAGTCTTAAACACATCTTGGTGGTTAATTTAAACTCCAAAGCTTAAGCAGAATGCATAGGCTTAAATTAAAAATGTTGCCTCAAAGTCTGCATAAATAAGAATCTCTGCCTTAAACAGGGGAATAAAGTGTTCTAACATGATTATAGCTTCTTGGCCATTTTTGGGAAAATCCCACTTTCTCTTGAATTTGGCAAGTGGATGTGCAAGAGTTTAGTATGAACTGAAGTACTTCTTCATTGAAGGCCAGCCTGACTTGCTCTGTCCCCTCCTGCTTTTCCCCACTGTGTTTTATGACTAATGAAGCATGGAGCTTATATTAAATGCTTTGGAAGACCCTGCCTGATGAATGGCAGTGAGCAACTTCAGTCTCATTCATTCAAGAGTTTAGCTCGCACTGTTCAGGCTCTTCTGTGCTCAGTGCAGTGTGGATTTTCTGTGGTGCTTGCTCTTCCAGGTGTTCAAGAATCACTTTACTAAGACTTAACTGTCTTGGGAATTGCCAAGTGCCCAGCAACTTAAATGAACTTGATCTTCCCAGTGCAGTTTTCAAAAAATCAGGAAGCTGGTTTTTGATCATCCTCTTGGCTTTTAATTTGCCTGTTATGGTGCTTACCCAAATGGCTGGGGGGGACATGATTTTGTCACATAGCATGGATCAGTCTTTTTATATGTGCTGAGTTAGGGTTGTACAGAGAAACTTTCAGTCTAGCACTTCCAACTCTTTTGCAACTTAAATGTAGCTACTTGTGTAACTTCCGAGATGTTGCCCTTGCTGCAGAGAAGTCTGCACTAGGACAAGAGTTGCCAACAGGTTGAGGGAGATGGTCTTTCTCCTCTGCTCAGCAGTTGTGACGCCCCAGTTGGAACACTGTCCAGTGCTGGGCTCCCCAGAACAAGAACCTGGTGAAAGGACTGGAGCACCTCCCTCATGAGGCCAGGCTGAGATAGCTGGGACTGTTCAGCCTGGAGAAGAGGAGGCTTAAGGGGGATCTTATCAGTGTATATCAATACTTGGAGGGAGAGTGCAGAGATGACAGAGCCAGGCTTTTCTCAGTGGAGCCCAGTGACAGGACAAGAGGCGGTGGGCACAAACTGAAATACAGGAGGTTCCCCTTGAACGTCAGTAAACACTTTATTTTTAAACTGTCAGGATGCTGAGCGCTGGCACGGGTTGGCTTGATAGGTTGTGGAGTCCCCCACATTGGAGATGTTCAGAAGCCATCTGGACATGGTCATAAGCAACGTGCTCTAGGTAGCCCTGCTTGAGCAGGGGGGGTGGACAAGATGGTCTCCAGAGATCCCTTCCAACTTCAACCAGTCTGTGATACGCTGGGCAAAACTTAACTTTTTTTCTCTTGTCACCAGAAATTGTTGAACTGACTTAGCAGGAACTCAAGTTGCTTTGAAGCAAGAAGTTTAAGCTGCTCAGATTTAAAGGTACACTTCCTGTGAGACTAGGTAAGATTGCTGGAAGAGTTTGGAATGAGACTGTGGTTAAGAAATAGGATTTAATTCAAACAGAGTCTGGAGTTGCTTTAATTTACTCAGATGCATCTTGGCTATTCACAGTCAGAAGCCAGTCACTTGATAGCACTTGAACTTGTTGGGCAGTAGTGTTTTCAGTTGTGTTTTACTGTTACAAGCTTAATATTTGTCAGCACGAATGAAACTTTCTGACAACCGTATGCCTCAAAAGTTTCAAGGCTCTGGGGCCTGAAACTCAGACATAGCATTTGTATAGGTGAAGACTCCTTCCAGGAGTCAGCTTGCTTCCTGTTTTTGAGGAATAGTGGTCTAAGTAGTAGGGGCCCTCAGTGTGGAGCATGTTGTCTGTCAGGCTGGTGATTAGCAAAGGAGGAGCCCTAGATGGTGTGAGAAATAGGGTAGCTGGATAAGTCTCTGAAGTGGAATTAAGAATTCCTCAGCAGCAGTATGTGTCCAAAGCTCAGGTTTATGCTAGCAGAGATGTTTCATAATCCCCACAGTGCCAGGCTGAATTCAACCTGAGCTGACAGACTTTGTTACTTTGGTGTTCAGAAACTTGGCTGAATGAGCTGTATCAAAAAGCACAGCACTGTCTGGAGGCTGTGGCCTGGTCTGCAGGAGGATGGCAAGTTGTTTTTCATAGAAAGACCTTACTGGCATACTACTTGTCACTCACCTGGGGCAGAGCAGGCAGGATGGGCTGCTTCCATTACCGTGTACCCACAGTACTGGCATGGCATGCAAGAATTGATACTTCCCTGTTTTATCCGGCTGCTCCATGTCAGTGCACAAGTTTTTTTGATTATATGGTGATCTTCAGGCTACTGTGTGACTTCGGATAGGACAGAGGGCTGAGGAAGCATCATCCTGTGGTCCTAACAAGCTGGTGTAAAGTAGCTGTCTCATCACCTTCTTGGTACTTTAACAAAAATTTTGTTGTTGTGGTCTCTATGCTTTGTTAGAGATGGACATGCCTTTGTTGGGAGAAGACTGGCTTGGGGTCTGAGGCCTTTTGCCCCATGCAGGAGTTGAGCCTACAGGTATAACTTATTTTTCTGAAATGCAACTTATCTATTATCCTCATTCTGCTGATTTAGTGATGTGCTCTTTGCATTTAAGATATAAGTTAAGGTAGCAGGGGTCTTCAAGGAGAGAGCTAAGGCTTTCACTCATGATCTGTTTTTGACCTAAGCTGCTTGGTGCCCAAGAAAACCCTTTACTCCTAGGTGAATTCTAGACTGGCTCTCTTAAGAGAGCAGTAACTGTACCAAACAGCCATTGAATCTGAACGCAACCGGTCAAGTTGGTTTTTCTTGGTAGCTCATTACCCTGGAAGAATTGGTGCTTGCTTTTTGTCTCCCTGCAGTGATTCAGCTGGAGATTCCATTGCTCCTCTGTCACTTCTCCTTATTGTGAAGTGTCCCGTAGACGAGTGCTTTACTGAAGCAAGTTTTGTTTGCAATTCCAGCTAGACTTAAATAGTAGTATCTGTAGTGGCTAGTGCCCTATATTAAGGGGACAGCTGGAAGTGAAGGATATTGGACCCATGCAGGCTTTGCAAATGAAGTAAATGATTTGAGTGTTGAATTTGTAAGGTGACTTCTGCATTGAGAAAGTGGAGATGGTCATCAGCTCCTTTAGACAATCTTTTGGAAGTCTGTGCCTTACAGGTCATGTCTTGGCCATCTGTGCTGCTTGGTTAACTGGGGTCAGTGTCTCTGTACACTGTGACAGGGCAGAACTAGTACTCTCCTTTCTAGTACTGATGAGGTGTAGTTTTTGGGTCTTATGCCCTCACAAGGCTTAAATAGAACTTTTCAGTGATGACCTGGACTGTTGAGCTTCTGTAGAAATCGGCCCGTACAGAGCTGCTTCTGGCCCGTACAGAGCTGCTTCTGGCTCCTAAAGACAAAGCTGCAACTACATGCTCTGGACATACAAGGATGTGTCATAGCTACATGATGCATTTGGTTATAGAGTCATCCTTGACGTCAGTAGAAGTTAATTGCCATGTGTAAATTGCCAGGCATGTTTGGCTTTTTCTTTTTTCCTGTTTACAGTCTAGGGAAGATGTCTGTTTTCTGGCTGAGGAGCTTATTCCCTTCACCTGGAGCTGAGGGCTTGTGGCTTTTAAAAGAGTATTCACCTCCTGAGTTCCAGGAGCTTTGACATGCCTCTTAAAGTTATATGGGCCAGTAGATTATTCCAGTACACAGATGTGGTTTAAATTATTTTCCCTATTGCTCACTTAGCTAGTGCTGGAAGGGTCAGTGGAGACCTCACTTCATGAATTGTCCTCATGAATGACTGAGCTGCTTCACAGCAGAAGGAACTCAGCCATGGAGTTTACGTATTGAATTTGCATCTAGCCACACGTTCGTCAGGTGCACCAGAACCAGGAAGATGAAGTTCCTCATCAGAAATGGCAGACTGTGCTTAGTGATGCAAGAGCACAGCACAGAGGCCTGAGAAGATGAGGTCAATCTTGCAGCAATAAGCTGTAGCTAGACCAGTTGACAAGCTATGAGGCATGATGCTCTCTGCACAGAGGAGCTGCCTTCACAAAGATTGTCCTTTCATTTTGGAGCATTACGTACTCTGTAAAGGGAAGTCTTGCAGTGGAAACTGGGGTAAGAGTTGTGCTGCGTTACACTAGTAGACTTCATTTTGCCTCAAAAAGCACGCTGCTGGAGTAGTCTTAATATTAAGTGTTAAGTGATCATTCTGCTTGATGAGTGTGTTAGTGTCACTGGTCTATGGGGAAGCTAAGCCCATTACTTTCTTAGAAACACTTTGTTAGCAGTCTTTCTGCTTGATTAGTTTGGTTCTCCTGGTTCCTTGGTCGTTGTGAAGTACTTGATCCATGCTAGTCCATAGCAGTAGGAAGCCCACTAAAGGATAAGCTGTTTTTGTTGTCTGCAGTAGATAGATGGGGATTGCAATTGAAGTTTGGAGTTAAATAGGCTGCGTGTTTGGTGAAATAAAAAAAAAAAGCTGAAGCAAAACCAATTTTTGAATGAAAGGGAGCTTTAAACTGGTAGTGTTTTAAGTTGCTTAATGTTTTACTACAGGCTGGACTGCTTTGACAGTTAAGAGTGAATAGATGAGAAATAACTCTGTACTTAAACCCCTTGAATCAATGGGAGGTAGAATTTATCTATTGTGCTTTTACTGACAAAAATCCAAACTTAAATTCTGAAGAGTGCACACTTCTACTGTATCTCTTTCAGTGAAAGACTCAAGAAGGGGTGCTGTCAAACTGATACAACTAAAGCAGCTTTGCCTACGGTCATGCAGGATGAGTAGGACAAGGTTGTCACTTACCTGTCTCATGTAGTTATTCAACCTGATTCTGTGGTTACAAAACTTGATTTTTGTGAACTAGCTTTTAATTATCTCCTACTAATCTTGTAGTCACTTGACTAGTAAATGTCAAGGCTTTGCTGAAATTCGTTGCAATAATGCTTAATTACAGAAGAAGGTGGTCTGGTGATTCTCTCTTCAACACCATTGGGCTAATTAGTTACTCTGATGCATCAAAGAACTACACACAACTGATGTTTTTAAGGATTGCTTCCTCTTCTCTTGTACTTGGCTTCTTTATGAGAAAGTACCTTTTCCCAAGGAGTTTTTCATAGTGGTCTGGAGGCTGCTTGCAGTGGTTGGTCTAAATGTGAGGGTATGTAGTGTTCTGGTGGAAAACCTCAAGAGAGAAACTTCCTAAATTTATTTTGGACAAATAGCTGGGTTCAGCAAACTGTTAAAATTAAACCAGTATAGACAACACCCAGTTAAAAATGTTTTTTCTTGCTGAGGCTATACAGATAAAAAGGGGACAGATGTGAAGTTACTAGCAAGAGAAGCATACTGGAGAATAGTTTTGATTAATGAAGGCTTAGAAAAATAAAACAAAGCAGCTGAATGTGGCAGTGCAGCTTGAAGGCAAATAATTGTGTCCATTTTTACTGGAGGTTTTTGGAATGACACTTCTTACAAAACAAGTGAACTGCTGAGGAATGAAATGTAGAAGTGGCTTTTGAAGTGATTAGACTGCCAGAATTCATTATGGGAAGCGTTTAGCTACTGATTGAGTTATGGCAAAACATGGCCCGTTTTAGCAGAGTATTAGTGGCGTGGGATTTTTTTCTAATGGCCAGCAAGTAGCCATTGTAGTTCGTGTTGATAGCCTGTAAACCAAGAACTAAAACTCCTAGACTGGGCAGGGGTTAACTCTCCCCCTCCATTCAGCAAAGGAGGTGCTTTGCAAGGCAGACATGCATCTTACCAGGCAAAACTGACTTGGGGGGCAGTGTCAGCCTGTTGGACTGCTGTTGCTCTGGAGGACACAAAGCAACACCCTGGTTATCCTGGTGCATGTGCTGCCCAACAGCTTTATCTGGTCTGGTGCTTGGAGCAGGAGGATGTGGAGGTTTTGCAAGGCTGGTGTGAGGTGTACAAGGAGGAATTCCCACCAAGTACCATGAGTCTTGGGGAAAGGGGCATTATAGTGGTTGGGAAAGGCAGGCAGAGAGGACTGGACAGACTTGCAACTTGGTTCTGCTGACGAAGGGTGAGCCATCTTGTTCGAAAAAGTCCTTGGTGATCAAAGGACTGTGTAAGATAGAACTTGAGGGAGTAGTTAAAATAGTTGACCAGATTTGATTGGATTTCCTGTAGCTTCTTTTAAAGGGTGGGGACTGATGTTAGCTGTTACTGTCCTGGTTTAGGTTGGGATAGAGTTAATTTTCTTCCCAGTAGCTTCTGCATTGTGGATTTAGTGGGAGAAGAATGTTGATAACACTGTTTTTAGTTGCTGCTAAGAAATCAAGGACTTCCTCTAGTCCCATATCCAGTGAACGAGAAGGTGTGCAGGAGCTGGGAGGGAGCACAGCCAGACAGATAGCCCAGGTTGGCCAAGGGAAATACTCCATGCCATGGATGTCATGCTTGGTTTGTAAAGGGGAGTTGACCTCTGAGTTCCAGGTTCTGTGATTGCTGCTTGCAGACTGACTGCAAATCAGTCATCGGGTGGTGAGAAAAATTGTGTTGTATATAATTTGTTTTGCATATTCATTATCATTAGTAGTATTTTCTTTATTGTCTTATTAAATTGTCTTTATCTCAACCCATGAGTTTCTTCTTCTGTCCATTTCTCCTCCCCATCCTGCTGAGGGGGGAAGGGAAGGGGTGAGCAAGTGGCTGTGTAGTGCTTAGTTGCCTGGTGCTGGGTTAAGCCACAACATGTACTCATCCCACCAGCTGAAGAAACTTCAGCGACCAGAGCAGTGGAGTCTGAGAAATCCAAAGAAATGAGCTACAGGAAAATCGCTGGAGAAATGACTGTGGTGAAGCTAAACTGACCGGCAGCAGCTGGGTGTGAGGTGTCAGAGATTCCCATTACTGAACAGTAATGTGAGTTTTTCTCAGTGTATGTGGGGGGGAGAAAACCCCCAGTGCTGAAGCTGATGGAAAGTGCTACAGGTGCTAAACATGCTGTGTCCCTCGCCAAGGGACAGCAGTTCAGGACTAGTGGCTTCTACATGCCTCCAGCACAAAATAAAAATCTTCACACTCTGAAGCTGTATTCTGAGAGATGGTTGAATAAATAGTCTGAGTTCGGTTGATGGTAGAGAATAATTAAGCTTTTAACTCTTTCACGAGTGTACTGTACAAAATCAGGAAGAGGAGGAAGAGGTTGTTTATTTTAGAACAAGCAATGTGTTCACTTAAATCAGGAGCAGTTTATTACTAAACTTGTTCTGGAAGCTTTGAACTTCTGAAATTGATAATTCATGGGTGAAGAGTCTACAGAACTATGTACAAAAACTGAACTAACTCCGTTTCTGGGTTCTTGGTTCTCATCACTGAGCAAGTAGCACAGTTAAGACCTAGTAAAACTTTCACTTTTGTCCTGCTTTGAAAATCTACTCCAGGTTACATGAATATTGGCCAGGAAGGCCAATAGCATCCTGGCTTGTATCAGAAGTAGTGTGGCCAGCAGGACTAGGGAAGTGATCACCTCTGTGCTCAGCGCTGGTGAGGCCGCACCTTGAGTACTGTGTTCAGTTTTGGGCCCCTCACTGCAAGAAAGACACGGAGGCACTGGAGCATGAGGAAAGAAGGGTAACAAAGCTGGTGAAGGGTCTGGAGAACAAGTCCTGTGAGGAGCGGCTGAGGGAACTGGGGTGGTTGTCTGGAGAAGAGGAGGCTGAAGAGTTATCTACAACTACCTGAAAGGAGGTTGTAGTGAGATGGGTGTTTGGTCTTTTTTTCACAGTAGCAAGTGACAGGATGAGAGGAAACGGCCTCAAGTTGTGCCAGGGGAGGTTTAGACTGGATGTTAGGAAACCTTTCTTCATGGAACGGGTTGTCAAGCATTGGAACAGGCTGCCCAGGGAAGTGGTTGAGTTGGCATCCCTGGAGGTATTTAAAAGATGTGTAGATGTGGCACTTAAGGATGTGGTTTAGTGGTGGACTTGGCAGTGTTAGGTTGGACTCGGTGGTCTCAAGGGTCTTTTCCAACCTAAATGATTCTGTGAATATCAGACCTATTCTCCCTCTTTTCTCTGTCTGTATCTAGCTGTTCTTTGTTCTGTGAGCTCACAAACTATATTAAGAAACGCACTGCACATGCCCCAGAAAGTAGTGGAATGCATGCTGTTCTCTTTCATTTCTCAGCTGATGTCTTTCACCACAGTAGCTCTGCCTCCTGCTCCACAACAGAGTAGCAACTGGTGGAAGTTCGAACACATTTGTGTTTAGTGCCTTCAAACTTACAAACTGCTGTCATCTCCACCTTGCTTCGAGCATGCACTGCGACACCTCTACTGTTCCTGCTCTTGGTGAAAGGACATATGTAGTGACAGTGTTTGATTAAAACAGGCAGAGAGAAAGCAATACAAAGGAATGTTTGGCATTTGTTAGCGGGGGCAAGGTGTCCCTGACATGCCTCATGTAGTGTTGTTCCAATATGCTTTGCTTATAACTTACTGACTTCTCATCTCTTCTACTTTGGTGTGAATGTAGGAATGTGCACGTGCTATTTGTAGCTTTGCAGGCAGTCTCCTGACCCCTTATAAGGGTGAAGGTTGACACTCCACTGAGCAGCATCCTATGAGTGGGATGTGGCTTCTGGGGTATACACAGTATTTATTTATACTGAAGCTTTAGACTCCAGGGCTTTGTATGAGTGCAGTAAGCTCTGCTTTCTTGATTCATTTTGAATACTATTCTACAGTTAGTCCATCTCTACGTTATGCTCAGAAAATAATTGGATTAAGCCTCTTAATTTTCTGCAAGAGTAGCATTTTTTAAAACAGTTTCTAAGTATCGCTGAGCAGCTCATGCTTCCTTCGTCTCAGTTGGATCTATCTGCTGTTTGACTTTTGGTGCTTCTGCAAGTCATTAACAATGAGGTTAGTTCAGGGGAAAGTTGAATTTCAAGTGCAAAAGCAGGGATACTTTCTGAGGAGGCTTTCAGTTACTGTTTCAGATAGAGCACTTCTGCCTTGTGATTTAAGGCTGTTGTCAGATACACCTGTTCCATCAGGTTCTCAGTTGTGGTGGTGATATTTAAAAACCTGTGGTCATGCAAATTTGCGTGGTTGAATGGGAAGGATTTTTGTTCAAAGTAACTTGGTGTAAGTATGTAAGATTATTGCTCCGTGGCATTTTTAAAAAAATTATGCTAATACTGATGGCTAGAGGGGAAGACAGTGGGTGGGCTGACTTCCACAGGTGTATTCAGCTGCACTTAATCGCTAATTCAGTATCTTTTTTTCTCTCCCTAGTACTTTTGTCCATCTGTTCTCTGTTGTGTGATCCCAATCCAGATGATCCTTTAGTGCCTGAGATTGCACGGATCTACAAAACAGATAGAGAAAAGTGAGTATGGAAGCCAAAAACCATGTAACATTCTTGACAGAGCAGAATCCACACTTAAATCCTAAAGGGGAACTGAAAGGACCTGCTTCTTGGAAAAGAGTGTGAGCTTTGCTTTACCTTTTTTACTTTAACTGTGTCTTTTTAGAGATTTTTCATGGAATCTGTAGTACAGCTATCTCTTAACAGTACTGCGTTGCTGTAGGAAAAAGGTATATATGCCAGTAGAAGTGAAGAATGTAGAGGCCTTGTACTTCTCTGGTTTTATTACTGCATTTTCATTCCATGCAATAGTCTTTCATTAGTGTTGTAGCTGTTAATTACAGGTTTGCTTGATTTAGTGAAAATGTGAAGTGGACAGTGCAAATCTGTTTCCTACGGAGCTCTTAAGTTGGATGTGACCAACTCTGAAGAGCCTTCACTGCGTGCTTTAATTCTGTGTAACCAGCAGAGGGAGTACCAGTTACTCTAGTGGGAGAATATTTCTGTGCTAGCTGTTGGAGATGGAATCATACAAGCAAATAAATAACAAAAATACTCTGTTTCATCTTCATTTGACAACACAAAGGAAGAACGAGTGGTGTAGAGGTGGGGTGGGAGGACTCCAAGCTGTGGAGCATATTTACTTCTGTGAAGTAAACAGCAAGAATGGAGAGAACTCTAGAACTAATGAGCACTGTAAAAGCAACAGCTTAATGACTGTTGTAAACACTTTTCTACCTCACTGTTCCCTTCCAGATCTGATCAGTAGCGTTAGTTTCTGAAGGTATGTGGTCATCTGAGAACAAAATAGGAAGGGAAAATGATCCACAAGCTTGCTTACTCTACTGTATACTTGAGAAGCAGTGTTAGAGAAGTTCACACATCCTGTTTTTAATGAGACCTGCAAGAGTAGCAGTATGTATTCTGAGAAGTAGCTTAATGTATGCAGGACTCCTTCATATTTTTTCAAAAAATAGGGAAATAAATTTTGTGCTTAAACATAACTGGACTTGCTTTGTGAGTAGTGTCAGAACAGTGAAGTAACAAATGCTCGGGCCTTCATGAGTGGATTATCAGATTCTTTAAGCTAAAGACCATTGTCTGGACTAAATTCCAGCACAAGAACCTAGTCGGTGTACAGAACTAGGACACTTCTTGCTACAAGTGTCTGGTGCTTTTTCTACAAATTCCATACAATAAGAACAGCTTGCCTTTTGTTTTCAGAAATATGGCTTTTATCAGTACTGTTAATCACAATGCTTTGTTTTATGTAAGTATCCTGAGCTTCCTCTAGTAGTGGCTCTGGCTATAAAGGATTTTTGGGTGCAAAAGCTACAGGTAGCTTGGGAAGCAAAGCATATTGTGCCTTCAGAATAAAAAAAATAAAATTCTAATGGACTAATTACAGTGTTCTGATTAGTGATTGAAATAGTCAGATGCAATCAGTATAGCATGAAACAAGCCTGTCCGGGTTTGGCAGCCTGGTAGGTAACAGCTACAAGGCTTAACTTTCTCAGGGAAGAAGAATGGGGTGTGAGGGAAACATTAATTATTTTTCTGAGGATGCCAAAATGAAAACCTGCAGCAGTAGAAACAGGGATGCAGTAGTTAGGGGCTGGGGGAGGTGCAGGTAAGACTTCCTGAAAATACTTTTCCCCCTCAGACCTGTGGTAGCTCTGTTTTGTGGCTTGAATCGTGAAGGTCTTGTATTCGTGTTGTAAATATGACTAGTTAGTTCTTTTCCATGAAGTACTGTGAGCTTTCTTGTTTCCCCTGTTTGCCTAATATTTCAATTTGCTCTTAAATTTTATGTATTCATGATACTACTGGAGAGAGTGTAAGTTCATACCATGTGTAGACTAGATTGCTGGAGTTGAAATACTGTTCAGATGCTATGTTAAGTAAATCCTCTTTTTATACATACAGGTACAACAGAATAGCTCGGGAATGGACTCAGAAGTATGCGATGTAATTAAAGAAATTATTGGATAACCTCTACAAATAAAGATAGGGGAACTCTGAAAGAGAAAGTCCTTTTGATTTCCATTTGACTGCTTTCTATGAGCCCACGCCTCATCTTCCCCTGTGCACATGTTTACCTGATACAGCAGTGCTGCGTGTTGTACATACTTGGAACAACAAAATAGAAATACTGTATTTCCCCGTACCAACGTTGACTCCTAGCCAGAGAAGTGTGTGTGTGAAAAGCTGGTTCTTCAGTCATAACTTTGTGAGCCTAAAAGCATTCCTTACTGATTTAAATTGGGTAATAAAATGTGAATGGGAGAGTTATGGTGGATTTCATATTTCTAGGGACGGTGTTGCTGGTCCGTGACAGATTTTAAGTGGAATCCTTTTAAACTCATAACAGTTATGAAAAGCAAGGTGAAGAACTTGAAGCTGTTTCTGTATTCATTTTATTCTGAAGGACCTACACCTTAGGTAAATGGTATGACCAATGAGATAAACTGTACCCACATCCTGTGTTTAAGGTCTAAGTTAAACCGGTCAACATTTAAATGGATTGGAGCTATTAGTGCATCAAGTGATGTTGATTTGTTTCAACTCTCTCCCCTCCTTCATACTTTTTTGGTTTGTACGTGGTTTCTCAGTTAATACATAGCTAATAGCTCTTATTTTTCTTAAGTTTTTTAACTGCTTAGGTCTTTCTGGATGTAAGGGTAAAAATCCATTTGACAGAAAACTTGTGTATATTTAAAGACCCAACTGCTCCCCTGGAGCTTGTACGTTCAAGAATGATTAATCTGTGTAATAAACTGATTACTACAGTCATTACATATAACTTTGTGTGAATAGGCTTTTAATTTTAAGAGCAGTTTGTTACAGGCTAAAACTAATGGTGGATTTCTCTAAAACTTTTTGCATTCACGAATGGTTGCATTTGGAAGTCATGAAGCAGTTTGATTTGCATCACACAAGGCTATGCACCTGAACAAGACAAACATAAGCTTAAGCACTTACATGAAATCCGGATGTGTAGTGTGCCAGGAACTTGACTGTTAAACCAAATAAGCAGTTTACTAAATGAGAATCTGAGTGACATATTACAAAGCCTGAAGGTATTATTCCCACTTGCATGGGACCTAACACAATGCATATGTACTGTAGGTAAGTGAAACCTTATGTAACTAAAATAATGGATGTAAAAGGGTAAAAAAAAAAAAACAACCTACCAAACACATCAGCACAAACTTTCATAAAAATGTAGCTTTTACATAATTACTTTGCACTAAACATTTGCAAATGTTCATACAGTTTTAAATTGTACTTGTATGTGTCTTTTTTTGAACAAAGTCTTCACTTGAATATAGTGGAAAAATGTAGTTTGAAACTTTTCTTTGTATACAAGTGTATTTGCCAGCATTGTTGGTGTGAAATAGGTGAGTCTGCAAGTTTATCTCCTCTTAGAATTGTAAACAAAGCCATCAACTATGAAGGAGAGGCTGTAGCCTCCAGCTCTCCAGCCACAGGGGTCTGTCCCATCCATTTTCAAATGCATCTTTACACTCTTGCACAAATGAGGAATAAATGTCCACTGCTTTTGGTCTAAATCTGTTCCACTTGTCTCATCTCTCAATGTCCTTGTGTATGCACCGCTGGATGTAAATGTTAGCAGTGTTTCTTGGAGTCCTCTTACAGCAAGCTGTAGGTGAAAGCGGGGTACCTGTGCATCTCCAGCAGGCACGAAGACTCTGCTCTAGCGCTGTGACACTGCGTGGGAGCAAAGCAGCTCTGAAGCAGTGGAGCAGAGCTTCACTGGAAAAGGAATGGAGCGTGTGGCCGTGTGTCCTGGCAGAGTGACAGGATGACAGCTACTGGGGAGGGGGAGAGACACAGCGTGCAGGAATATGGACTGGCTGTTGGGTCATCTGAAGCTCTTGGCACTCATGCCACAAGGTGTTGGTGTCTTCACTGGCTTAGAAAGCAGTACGTGGCCCATCACTGAAGTGTGGCCCTGGATAAAAACTCATCATATTGTCAAAACTAGAGTGTAAGCTAGTGGCTGCTAGCGTGGCCTTGGTTTTGTGTTAACCTTTAACCATGTCTGGCCTTGCCCTTTACTGATCTGTTCTAACATGCAGGCTAACACTTCTGCTAGACCATCTTTGACCAAGGGAGAGAACATACATTGGCGATGGTGGAGTCATCCTCCTAGGTTTTTGCAGTGGGGTCACCAGCTACTCTCTGAGAAGTACAGGCAGGGTGGGTTGGAGTGATGGCAAACCTCGCAGTACACCCCTCTTTGGGGGGATTCCCCTTGACTGCTTTACAAATCAGCCATTCGAGAATGATTTTTTATTATTATTATTTTTCTTTAATGTGGCAGATCTGGCTGGTTTTTAGCATTGGCAGTTACTGGAGGAGATCAGAGGTCGTAACAAGTGTGGAAGCTGAGGATGATGGTTTTCTGTTCTGAGGGGGCAGAATTCACACATGCTAGGTGACAGAATTAATCCAGCTGTATGTGAATAGAAGCAGAGTCCTGACTGTTGCAACAGCTTCAGCTTAGGTAATATATTAACACATGTGCTTGTGTTGGGATGATTGTCTGATACTTGCAATGAAGTGTTTAAACAGATCAGACTTCCTTGCTGATGGCGTAACAGAAGTTGTAGTATAGTAAAAGCAAGTCCACTGATGCTTGAGCAGGGAGTACATCTGCTGTCCCTCATGTGGACTGACCATTTGTTCTTGAGGGTTGTATTGTCAACTAGATGAAGGAGCCTTTTTTCCTAGGATTTAACTTAAAACCTGATCTAGCTTAGCCTTTTTTGGGACTAGAAACTTGCTCTTTTGAAACTATTGTGTGTGTGTTCTAATGTAAAACAGCACAGTAAGCTAGGGGGCTCTGGTTGTTGCCTTTCTAGGAACTCTGAGCTTGTCATGTCATTAACCTTTTGCAGTCCCTGACAATTATTTTCACTTGTAGAATTTTAAGTTTACTTCACTTCGCATGGCTTTGTGCTGGAACTCCCATGGATGTAGATTGTACATGCAATTTCCCTTTTTTCTTCATGTACTTAAGCAAATGTGTTTTAATTAAAAAAATGCTGAGCTGCCTCAACTGCTTCAGCTCTGGCAATGCCGTAAAGCTGAAAAATTGTGCCTGGATACATTACTTGTGTTTGTCAGCACCCATCTACTGCAGCAGAGTGAACCAGAGGATGAAAAACTCCAGGCTCAGTGAGCCATACTGCATGGAAATCTTCTAGGACTACTGCCTCTATGGAGCAGCTGGTGTTACTTGGCAGTGCGGATACCTGCTGTAGTCTGTGTTGCCTAAAACTGGAGTTTTCAGGGGCTGTTTGTGTACGTGTGCTGTGCTTGCATATGAGAGAACGTGATCCCATGTATTTCAAACTCTTTGAGCTCAATGCTGAGTAGCCATTTGTCAGTGTGCAGGAATTGCCAAGTAGCTTAAACGTTATTGTGGCTTGGAGGTCAACATCCATGGACCTATGGACTGGGATAGAGCTGGTTCTGGGCACTACTGGAAACCTGACTACTGTGCTTGAAATATCTAGCTTGCCCTTCAACAGGGCCTGCTGCTGCATTTCTTTAATAGCTCTTTGGAAATGCAAGAGTGATATGTTTCTGTTGTGGTGTTTTTTGTTTTTTTTTTGCACTATTACCTTGCTATGCTAATGCTTTCAAGTAAGCTGCATTCTGAAGTGTCTACAGACTTTTCTGTTCAGTCTGCACACATGGAATGATATAGAAAAACCAGTGGGACTAAGTTGGATGTGATCTTGTGTCCCTAGTGTGCTTAATAAAGCAACCTTCAACGGGTCCCTTACCGCTGAAGGCCATGGCTGTAGCTGCAGCTGCTGACAGAAATGCCTGGCTATATTTTCTGATGGTCTTGGTCAACTGTTTGTAGCAGCAGAATGGCTCTAGAGCTGTTCTTGTTTCCAGTTCTGATGTACCATAGAAGACCAGAAGCCTAAAGGGAAGACAAGGGGAAGTGCTTTGCCTCGTTAAAGACAGTTTTCCTCATGCCCCAAGCAGCCCTTGCTGGGGAGAAAGTGGCAGAACACCCAGACGTGCGGCAGATGCAGAAGAAAACTGCTGAAAGCAATTACAAGCTTTCAGAATGTCACCTTGCTCTGAAGAGCCAGGGTAAGGCAACAAACCCTCTCTGAACGTGCTCAGCACTTCCACTCCTGGTGGAGGGGAGTGGAGGAGCCCTTGGGCTTAGGTTCCAGGGGTGCCTGCGTGCCTGGGCAGAGCTTGGAAGCTGCCTTCTGCAAGAATAAAAGCCCCGTCATATATTTGAGTAGAAGGAAGGCTGTCCTCTGTAAATAACCTTGGAGCAATTTTGGTCTCATCAGCGCTAGGGAAGCCTAGCTCCATCTCCTGCGGATTGCTAAAGGGAGTTTTACTCCCCCTAGTTATTGTTTCCTTCTATTCCTTGGCTGCTTTGTGTGGGTTAGAACAAGTCTGTGATCAGAGTTGGAAATCTTAGTTGTTTTGGGGTTTGGCAGAAGCTGTTTCCTACAGGGAATGCATAGGGACAAGAAATATCTTGAGGGCACGTGATGGAAGGTTAAAAGCAGGAAAAACCCCTGCTGTCCAGCTTTCTGGATGTGTGGAGACCAGCTCCTGCGTGAGTAACGGTGATCAGAGGCTTCGGGAGGGTTTCCTGCAGCCATTGCCTCGCTGCCCTCGTCTGGAAGCGTGTGTGACTACATCTGTGCTAACACTACCTGTACTGATAATGTGTTGCAATTTGATTGCCATTAAATAATTCCCTGAAATTTACTGTGGCTTGATTGCTTTTTTAATTTTTTGCTTTATCTGTGCCTTTCACACATTTTTTTTTTTTTTTTACTTATTTTGTTTGCTTTGCTCTTGTGGCTACTGTCTCCCTTCTCCCTGATGATACAGTTCTGCACTGTCTTCGGCTCAGCCATCTCCAAGTCTCTTTCACTTTTTTTTTTTTAACTCCCTGTGAAGCCTGGCTTGCTCTCTGAACATGGACAGTGCTTTGTGGGCCATGTTGAGTAGCCTTAGTGGTCTTCTGCCTAATTCCTGACATAGAAATGCATGTGCCATCGCAGCCCAGCGCTGTCCTCTTCCTTGTTGGAAGCTGCGATTTAGTAGCAAGCTTGGTGGTGGTTTGATTTCATAGTAAGCTGCTGTCGACACCCGTGTACTCGATACAGTGGGCTCGCTGTTAGTTCTGTAAAGCTGGAATCGCTCTGGTGCAAGAGCACAAGGCGTGTGTGGCATTGGAGGAAGCCAGAGCCATCTTGACCCATCAGGGGTTCCCACAACTTGTGACTTACCCGTGTGGCTTACTCATCCTCTGATCTGGCATCCACATGTTTGTCTCGTTGTGTTTCTGCCTCTCAGCATTGTCCCCTCTGCTTCCCTGTGTGAATGTATCCAGTACTCTTTGTTGTATAGCTAGGTCAAGGCATGTTGGGGTAAGTGGGGATTGGATGTGTTTATAATTCTTGCCCTTTGATGACCAAATGTATTTGTAATGACTACTCTTATGGAGAAATGTCTCACCAAGTTGCTCAGTGAGAGATTTATCAGTAAGTTTATCTTGGTGAGTTGCTTGGCTGTTCGTGCTTCGTCCTTGCCCTTGTCTATGGGGAAAAGTTGTTCAGCTCCCGTTGATGGAAGCTCTTGCTGGTCTGGAGCTTCTTGCAGGTAGGAGCTGGGTCCACTGAGCCTGCAGAGCAGACTCGGTGGAATTGCACAGGATTGGGTTGAAAGGCCTTGGGGTCTAGATGCAGCTTGGCCTTTTGAATAAGCTGGGAACTCATGTTCGTTTGGCCACTGCAAGCACTAGTGTTAGTTCTCAGGCTCTGCACTGCCCTCCTGCGTAAGAGAAATCGTGTTTATCGGCACTGGAAATCCAGCTAGATGGTATTCTTTCTCCAACAGTGACCGAAATAAAAGGCCTACATGAGAAGACAGGAACAGGACGGGTAGCTGTGAGGCTTGATCTGCACTTGCTTCCAGCTGAAGAGCTTCGTGAGGGGAGATGTGGGTTCTGTAACCTCTCTGGTTGTCTTGAATAGACTTCTGCGAACGTGTCCTCACGTTTGTGTAATCTCTTACTGTTTATCCATATTTGATCTTGTCAATGCGAAGTAGTTTAGTGGTACTGGTGATGATTGCAGGGTTTGGGGGAAGTAGAGCTTCTTGCAGATGGTCAGGTAGAGGGAACTTGGAAGAACTGGAATGGCATCACCGGTTAGCGCTGGTGTTAAAACAGAATTACTGTTAAACTTCTACCCTAGAAAACCCTGTGGTATATGATACCAGTGATAGAAAAGTATTTTTTCTTAACTGAAGGAGGTAAACAGAGAGAGAGCAGCTTCCATAGCCTGATGGAGGGCAGTCTGTGCTGTGGTGCCCCTGCCCTGGTCTGGGAGCCTGCTTTGCTTCACCACCTTTTTGGTCTTGACATGAGTGAATTTACAGTCTGCAGAGATTGAAAGTTTTATAGTGCTTTTTTCTTGCTGGTCTTTGATATCTTTTGTTTTCAGAAGATAACCGAGTTTGGGGTTCTTTTGTTGTTTTTTTTCTGGGGTGTGGGGGTTTTTTGTTTTGTTTTAAATATTGAGTTATGTAATATCCTTCCTAAGTTGGTACTGATAAGAGGGCCTAGCAGGCCAAGGGGAGCTGTGGGCCAGTCAACGTTCAGGCTGTTGTTACCAGATCAACATGTAAAGCATCACGTCAGTTGTTGGGGGGTACCTACCCCTGAAAGCAGAGTTTTGGAAGGGAGTGTGAAGTGGAGTAACCACGACTGCATTGCAGAAATTGAAGTCTTAAACCTGGACCAGCTCATGGAATGAGGGAAGGTGGCAGGGTGCGCAGCTGTGGTGCCAGCGGTCTGCCTCTGGGCATGGTCTTCTGGAGAGTGCTGCAGGGGCTTGCCCGTTGTCTCAGCACTGGCTGCTGGGGAGTGTAAGCTCTTCCTCCAAGACTGTTTCCAAGTTCCTCTGATCCAAGAGGACAGATGTCCTGAAGCCACGAACACCATACCTCTCATTTTCCTCTGACCTGCATGCGTGGTCCCTGTGTCTGGCTGAAGCAGCGTGGTCCTGCCCTCACGCAGCCCCAGCTGCTGGAGGTGGCTCAGGAGAGAACTCCAGCTACAGCAGGCAGTGTCTCGCTCCCTGCTCTCAGCAGTGGAGGAGGCATCTGGACTGACCAGACTCGGGGAAAGGAACAAGCCAGCCTTGGGACACCACGGCTGGCGGCAAGAAGGGAAAAAGTGCTGATGCTAGTGTTCTAGTTGGGGAGAAACATTAATTTCTTGGTCTGATGGAGCAAAGGGGAATCTGGAGGTACCATTGCAGAGGTTTCTGACCCCTTTCCCTTAAGCTAAGCCAGTGTTTTGTATCTAAATCCTCTCCCTGCTCACCTCCTGAGGCACCCCCAATAGTTGTGGTTCTTAGGAGATTTGATTTCCCTGCCTTGTGTCTACTCTTAAGACAGCTTTTAGCAAGTTTTGTTAAAGCTCTTGTGCAGCTTGGTAGTATGATATTTTTTTTTTTCTTAATCTTGACCTAGAGCGTTGTGAGTTGCTGCAGAGACACTGTCAGTGGCTCTTTGTGGGCTCTGTGTATTGCCAGTTCAGTGTGGGATTGGGTAATTTTGCATTTCTGCAGGGAGTCATGCACGTCCCTCCCTCCATGCTTGGGAGCAGCCCCAGCAGATTCAGCTGTCCTGTTGTGAGTCACGTTGAGCAGAATAACTCGGTGTTGCCAGAGCTTCAAGAAAAACACCACTGTACCTGATGGCTTAGCCTTGGCTGTTGTGTGGCTTCGTTATGTTGACCTGCCTTCTGCTCAGCTGGAGGAAAGGTGCTCTGAAATGTCTGACTCGCTATCCTTCTGTTAATTCTGAGTGTGGCTTTCCTGATTTGCCCCCCCCCCCTTTTTTTTTTACCCCTTGTGGCTGACACGTTGTGGAATAACAGCTCAGATTTTCAGAAAAGCAAATGGAATTGAGCAGAGCACTTGGTGAAGACGCACAAGCGAGGTGATGCAGGACAGTGTTGTGACAGCCCGCTCCTGGATGTACTCGGACTGTTTGCTGTAACTAAGCAGGTGCGAGCGGCACCTCGGCTGCAGAGGTAACGGCTGTGTGTGTGGCCCAGCCATGGCACCTCAGTCCCTGGCGAGCTGTCAGCAGCGTGTGCTGTGTGTTGATCTGGCTGAGTTAGTGACTGGGATTGACCCTGCTGGATTATCTCTTGTGTAAAGCTCTGTGTAAGTTTTTTCCTGTTGTGACCCTAAATACTGATACAAAGTACTTGGTGTTCCGACTTGCAGTCCCGTCTTGAAAATGCTGATGAAAGAGCTGTAGGAACTTCTCCAAATCCACGCTGGATGCCTCGTGGGAGGATAGGCTTTTGCCAAGTGTGTTTTATTGGGTTCATTGTGGGGTAACTGTTGAAGTAATGTGGTCTGAGATGACGTACGACAGGTAAGCATAGATGTTCTGTATTTAAATGCTAAGATCTTTCCTCAAATCAAATCTTGCCTCAGTCAAATACCTCAGCTCACAAAGGACGTGGTGGCTTCTGCAAGGCACCCACCAGGAAAACCGTACTGCTTGTCCAGAGGCTTATTTGTAAGACTCCCCCATGTCAGTGCCTCCTCCAGAGAAGAGGTGGCCTTGGCTGGAAGTCTGGGAGTTGACGCAGCCACAGCTCAGCCTCATCGAGGAGCAGAGTGGCAGACCTGGGAGCACCTCCTGCCAGCAGCACCTCAAGCCCGGTCTAAGGGCACGTGGCCTGCGTGGAGGTGATGGGGGCCATGCCTTGGGGAGGTGTTGGTGAGGCCCCGTTGGTGCAAAGCTAAAGGGTCTGCGCTGTGGCACTCGAACCTCTCTGGCTTTGACTGGTTCCTTTCATGCAGTAGTGATGTGCTCCTGCCCCGGAGGGGTGGCTTGCATTGCCTTACTATGAACTGCATGAAATTCTTAATCCTTCAGGCTACTCGGCCCCATTTCTCCTTTTTATTGCTGTCTCTTTTCTCTTTTTCTCCTAGCAAATTAGACTTTCTGGACAAACTGGGCTATGTTTGTCGCAGCCCTTGCCCAAGCCCTTGGCTGCGTTAGCAGCGTCGGAGCATAGGTGTCCTCTCAGCCAAGCCCTTGGCTGGGCAGCAGCGACGCTCTGGGCTGGTGGAGGGGCAAGTGCAGACCCGAGGCCGTTGCTGTGGTTGTAGCTGACGGAGCCCCTCTGGGTGCGAGGGAAGGTGTGGGAGCAGTGGTGGCAGGCGTGGGAAGGTGCCACTCTGCTTTTCCCGTGGGCTTGAAGACCAGCTCTGAGCTGGGCACCGAGGGTGAAATTCTTGCCTCTGCCTGGATGCTGCTCCTGAGTCCTTCCAAGGAAGGGAAGAGTGCTGAACACCTGCCTCGACCGCACTGCAAGGGTGCTCGTGGGAGCCTAGAAAAGGGGCATGGCCCCCGGGCGATCCAGCCTGCCTGGCCCTTGCCTCCCCACCACTGCCTGGCAAGGCTCGAGGTGATGCTGCGGAGGGTCCCTCGGCTCCGCTTGCCGAAGGGTGGCCAGTGAGAGCTGCGGGAACGTCTTCCCTGTGTGGGTTGGTGTAGGATCAGGGCGGTGGGGAGCTGGGAGCCTCCTGGGGGTGTTCAGCCACTGAGGGAGAACCTACTTGTACAACTGCTGTAAAAACTGCTCCGTGTTTCTAGGTTTGGGTTTGTTTTCTTTTCTAGCTCTGCGTTTCAGCCTACACCTATGACTCTTGTTGCAATTTTGATAGCTGGGAGAGGAGCCGGTGCTGGCGACGAGACCAGGAGTCCTCGAACCTCTTGGTGTAAACGGAGGATGTGCCGAATTCGTGCCCCTTTCTTGGAGCCCAAGCCAAATCTGCCCCTAAAGCAAAACGGCCCAGACTGAGCCTTCGCATAAGGGAAGAAACCCAAGTCAGAAACTCCTTCCAAAGTGAGACCATCCTTCCTGCCCCAAGGCTGCCTGTCTCTGGGTACCACTGGGAGCTTGAGGGCTTCTCCAGGAAGGACCAAGAATGGGCCCATCTCCTCCCCATGGCCTGCAAGGGCCGGGCGGCGGAGACAGAGCTGGTGCTGCCTTTGCCGAGCTGCTTGGCAGCCTGGGGTTGGGGCTGCACAAGCCCCTGCCCCACGCTGGCCCCAGAGCTCACAGCCCCCTCCGGCTCCCTCGGCCCCTGGCCAGGCAGGCGTGTCACATCCTTGCTGCCTCTGGCTTTGCCTGGGAGAAGGGGGGATGCTGGAGCGCCTATTCCCAGGCGCCTGCTTGCAGTGGGATCATAGAATCAGAGTCATTAAGGTTGGAAAAGACCTATTAAGATCAGGAAGTCCAACTGTCAACCTATCACCACCATGCCTGCTAAACCATGTCCCAAAGTGCCACATTTACACGTTTTTTGAACGCCTCCAGGGATGGGGACTCCACCACTTCCCTGGGCAGCCTGGTCCAATGCCTGGCCACTCTTTCAGTAAAGAAATTTTTCCTCCTATCCAATCTAAACCTCCCCTGATGCAGCTTGAGGCCATTTCCTCCTGTCCTATCGCTAGTTACTTGGGAGAAGAGACCAACACCCACCTCACTGCCACCTCCTTGGAGGTGGTTGTAGAGAGCAATAAGGTCTTCCCTCAGTCTCCTCCCAACTAAACAGCCCCAGTTCCCTCAGCCGCTCCTCATCAGACTCGTTCTCCAGCCCCCTCACCAGCCTTGTTGCCCTTCTCTGGACACACTCCAGCCCCTCAATGTCCTTCCTGAGTGAAGGGCCCAGAACTGAACACAGTGCTTGAGGTGTGGCCTCACCATGACGGTCTGAGCAGGGATGTGGCACACTGGGCTGCTGTCACACCTTCATCAAGGGCAGCAAGTGACCCTCGAGTGCCAGGGGGTCGTGGGGCAGAAGATACCCCTTCAGCTGCCCTGTGGGGGGACTGAGGACGGGGGATGGGGCAGACTGGGGTGAGGCGGGGGGAAGCAGCTTGACCCGTCTGTGGAAGGGGCATTGATCGCTTTGGTGTGATTTGTTGGGCCAGATTTGGGCTTTCCAGCTGCGGGTGAAGCTGGGCGGGAGGGGACTCCCCAAGGGTGTAGATGCTGGGAGCCGGTAAGGTGAGCACAAGGGGAAGGGGGCTGGGGACAGCAGGGTGCCCTGGCTGGGGACTGGCCACCCCACTGCCGCGCCCATTGCGTCTCTGGCTGTGGGTGACAAAGACAGAGCCGAAAACAGGAAAGCTCCCCCCGGCAGGGCCACAGGCGGGCGGTCCCGGCGGGGCCGGCTCCGCGCGCTGCCAGGGGAGGGCAGCAGAGGCGCGGGGAAGGCGGCGCCGCGCCCGCCG
>Ga0065711_1003476_pt1 | contig 32866 bp, 31 predicted proteins | sample Hoacrofraction12_FD_59098 | JGI IMG/M metagenome (GOLD analysis project Ga0065711, IMG submission 59098) | Hoatzin crop microbial communities from Cojedes, Venezuela - Epithelial fraction 12 v2 (version 2) | ecosystem: Host-associated > Birds > Digestive system > Esophagus > Crop | place...
ACAAAAAATAATCTAACCTTTGTGAGATGCTTTAATGGCGGTTGTCCTGTCAATAATAATATGTATAATTTTCTGAAATTATACTACCCACATTTGTTATTGCCTTACAAAAAAGAGAGATTTAATAATAATTTAGAGAGTATCAAAAGACAAGAAAATGATGTCATTTCGGATATGTCTTTTAATTTAAACGATATAGATGAACAAACACAACCGCAAAATGCAGATATAACAAAACAAGATGAGGTTTCATTACCAAATCTATATTTTAAAGATACTCTAAAATCTTTTAATTTGTTAGATTTCGTAATGCCACTTAATCAAGACTGCAAACAATATCTAAATATACGAGGATTAAGTGATATTCAATTTGAAATATACACAGGTAAAACTGATTTTACTGCGGAGAATAAATATATCAAAATAAAAGATAGTATTGTAATTCCATTTTATTTTTATCAAGATAATATAAAACAATATTATGGTTTTTATTCTAGAAGTATATCAGAAAAAAGATTTATTAACTTTACTTTAAATCCAAATTATACAATTTATAATTGGTTTGAAGTTGATAAATCAAAAGAAGTTTATATTTTTGAAAGTATTATGGATGCGTGGTCATTTTACATTATGACAGGCAACAAAAATATCATAGCGTTAAATACTGCTAAAATAAGTCAAGAAAGATTACAAGAGTTAAAATATCCAGTGTTTTGTTTAGATAATGATAAAACAGGATTAACATCTATGATTGGTTACACAAATCTATCAAATGCAAAGTTTTTAATATACGATAAAGACTTACCATACAAAGATATAAACGAAATATTATTAAATGATAAAAATTATCAATTCACCTTTGAGAAAGGGTTTAAAGCAAAATTGAAGTTAAAGGAGTTAATTTGAAATCGTGGGTCACCTCGCCAATTCCATTTAATGGACAAAAGAGAATGTTTATTTCACAATTTAGGGAAGTTTTGCAAGAGTTTAGAGGTTACCGAAATTTCGCTGATATTTTCGGTGGAAGCGGATTATTATCACAAAACATAGTTGATACAATACCTTGCAAAAAAGTAATATATAATGATTTTGATTATTTTATAGACAGAATTAAACACTTAGATGAAACAATCAAATTGGGCAAAATCTTAAAAGATAAACTTATGTTAAAGGGTTGGGATGGACAAACCGAAGCAACCCGTAATATGCAAATGGCTGAAAAGGATTGGATTTTGCCATTACTCCGTGAGTGGGAAGAAAAGCACGGATATTTGGATATGGTGACAATATCGTCTTTTCTATGTTTTGGTGGTAAAAGTTACGATTGGCGTATGATGGAGGAGTGTGTATTTTATTTTAACTTCCCAAAAGAGATAAAATACAACGCTGATGGTTATCTCCAAAATCCTAAAATTGAAATTACACACGATGATTACCGAGACCTCTTGAAGCGTGTATATGCTTTTGACGATAACGAAAAGGAGAAATATGTAATTGTTGCAGACCCTCCATATTTGAATAGTTTGACAAAAAGTTATCGTGGTAATTTCAAGAAAAATGACTTCACAGAACTTTTGGGTAATATGAGAAAACCATTCATATTTTTTAGCACCGCTAAATCAGGATTTTTGGAGTTATTAGACGATTACCCAGAATTCAAAGGTTACAAATATCTAACAGCACACACCTCATTGAATTGTGATGTTGATGACGATATGATTTTGTGGAATTTATAAGACTTTAAGGTTTGATTTGGTATAATACAATTATAATTCAAGATAAGGAGCAAAAAGATGGTAAAAATTGTAAGTTTTAATCTTCCAGAAGAAGTCCATTTCTGGGAAGACAGCGCAGACATTGAAATCGTGTTTGAGGATGATTTCTGCAGAGGAGTTGTAGGTTTTGAAAGTAACGATGGTGAAAAAATTGCACGCTATATCAGTATCAAACAAATATTTGATGTGAGATTTAGCAATATCGTAAGAGATTACGCTGAAACCGGAAATGATTATTATTTTGCAAATATCGCAAAGATAATCAATCCTGAGTTTGAAACCTATAAAATGAAGGTCTATTTTGATTGTGGTGCAATTTATGCAGAACAATGCTTAAATACAATTAAAGATTATAAGGATGCTGTTAAAGATATGAACATACAAAAGAGTAAATTGTGATTATTAACATAACAGATTATCCTAAAAATATAAAGGAAGTTATAATCAGATTTGGCGATAACGATAATGAAGTTATCGTCAATTCTGATAATTTAAGTGATACTAAATCAGAAAAGACAATCAGTCAAAAGACTGACACACCTTCCGTTAAGTCAAAGGTTAAAAAACCCAAAAATACAAAAGATGAAAAATTGTTAGATATTGACGATTTGCAAGATAATGAGACCTCCGCTTCTGCTTCCGAAATTGTAGAGAAACCTATAATTCCAGATGTTAAGCGAGATAATAAGGTCGCAAATTCAATGCAAAACCTTCAGATATAAGGAATGAGAATGCATATAATTCAAGATTATAACTCAAATCCAAACTTCCGCTATGCTTTGCGAATGTCATCGGTTTTCTTTATTCTTATAAATCTGATGTATATTGGCGTTTGGACTTCTGTATTTAGCGCAAAACCTATTGTGTTTTGTGTTATGGAAGGAATGACCTTATTTTGCGCTATTTGGATATTCAATGATTATTTGAAGGATGCGGAGGTTGGTAAATGAAAAGGTTAATAACTTTGATAATCGTTCTCATTTTGACAGGTTGTCAATCTTTGGATGTTTATGAGGAGTCCATAGATTTCAAATATACCAATACTTTTGAATTAAAAGATGATATAGAGTATTATAATTTTAGAGTTAAAGTTTTGCCTATATCCGCAAAAGCGAAGGATTGCTTTACTATAAAACATTTGAATTGGCGTTGTAAAGATATTATGCCAAAAATCAGATTTAATGTGTATAATGAGAATGCAAAACTCGTCAAGGTGTTGGGTATAAATACTAACTATGATTTGACAAAATCAAAGAATATAAAGGGTGTTAAAGCGCAAAAATTAGAGATTACAACACCATCTAAAATTAACTTTGATGATGTTAAAGTGGAGATTATTCTAAAAGGAGTTAAGCGATGATTTACAAGAAATTGGAGTGGATTTCATTTATACTGAATTTGGCAATTACTATTATGCTACTATGTGGTGTATGGAAGCATTATATAAATCACTATGAATTTATGATTTTGATTATTTTCTGTCTTTATACTTCTATAAATGATTTGAAATATTATTACCGCTCTATTGAGAGATAGAGTGCTTCTAATTTTTCAAGTGTTTTATTATAAAACTTCTTATATTTGTATCTGTTCGTAAGAATAGATACATCTATATTCTTTACTTCACTTACCTTCTTAATCATTTTATTATATTCAGATTTCATAAGAATTCGTTTAAGTCGCTTTGTTTCTTTTGGATGGATATAAGGCAAGTTATCTTTTAAAAGATATTTTGGAGCATTTTCAAGGAATGTGATTAAATCTTTAATACCAAAACGAAGTGAATTGTTTTCTATCTTACCTAAAAAAGCATTACAATTACTACACAAAACCCCTCTTATTAAAGCATTGCCATTCTCACCTATGTTTTCTTTTGATGTTAAATGCTGATGGTCAAGGCAAGGTCTGTCTAATTCTTGATTACATAGCGGACAAATATTTCTCTGTTCTTTGATGAGGTCTTGTTTTAATTGATTTGCTGACGAGGTTGTAAGTGGTATGCATTCGTCTATGTTGTAAGATTTTGTTTTGTAGTTTTTCATTCTTAAAAATCCATTTTTTGATTATTTATAGATTTTAATGATTGAATTCAATTCACCTGTGGTTTAATATTATATGTTGGTGATTTAAAATTATTTTTGAATGAATTTAATATTATATATTCAAGGTTAAAAATAAAATTTTATTTTCATTTATTATATATTCTATTGGGGCGATATGAAAAATTTTTTTGTTTCTTTAAATGAATGTTAAGAGATATTAAGAGTTTGTGAGTTGTAAATCTTTAAATGAATGTTAAGAGATGTTAATAAAAATGTGAGTTGTAAATTGTTAATAAAATGTGAAGTAAAATAGAGTTTTAAAAGTAAATGAAAAGTAAATTAAAAATGAGGAGTATTTTACTCCTCATTCTTATGCGGTTGCTTCAAGTCTTGGATTTTCTTTTTTCAACCATTTATTGATTTCGTTAATAATTGTAAATCTATCTAACTTTTCGCCTTCAGGGTCAATTAAAAATGTAAATCTATAAATCGGATTGTTGTAATTAAACCCAATAATCTTAATGACATCAATCTCTACTCTATCTGTGTTCTCATCTCTAAAAGTTGCTTCATAGCACGGAATATCCTTGAAAGAATTTAAAGTGCCGAACGCTTCCAAATAGTGATTTACAAGATTTAGTTTATCCTTATAATTAACCCTTTGTTTAATAACGGACAAATTAAAATGGTTAGAGATAAATTCCGTAATCGCCTCAGTTTCTCCCAAAATCTCATTGTGCATTTTAGATTTTGCTTTAAATAATTCTTCTAGTGCTTTCATTTTTTTTTATCTTATCTTAAAAGTTAGTGAATTATTTTCAATTTTAATCCACCTCTTTATATCCTCATCTAAATCGTCTAAATTCATTTCATTATCTGTATGTAATCTTACTACATACAGAGGTCGTTTAGACTTGCCATAGAACTCAATATCAGTATTTACAAATTCGCCTTTTGTATTTTTTGATACCAAATCAACAGATAATAATGCGTCATAACCACGATGAGCGTCCTTTGTGTCTGTTATAAAGTCAATATAGGCATAAACTTCTGTTATGGTAGGGTTTGGATAATTCTCCATACCATAAGGTTTTTTATCCTCTTGAAGACCATAACCTTCTTTAAAAAATTCTATAAGCGACAAAACTTCTTCGCGAATTGATTGTTGGAGGTCTTGACGAACAGCCATAAATCGTTTAAAATCGTGCATAAAAAATCCTTTTTTATAGAGTTTCCATTTTTAGGAACTCTACATAACTTGTAATCAATTTAAATCTTTTACATATATTGTAGAGTTTCCATTTTTAGGAACTCTACATAGTATGTAAGAAATCAAAATCTTTTACATATCTTGTAGAGTTCCTATATTTGGTAACTCTCCCAAATCACATAAAATCTAACAATATTAAATCAAAGAACACAAATAACAGCATTTATTACTTAATAATTCTTACTAAATGATAAAAATTATTAAGTAATAATTTTGAAATCAACCCCTCTCTAATTAGATTATATCCAAATCTCCCTTAAAATTCGTTAAATCTACCTACCACTATAATCGGTATTGTCAGCACGACCCAATTTGACTTTTTGTAGAAAATACCCATTTAAAATCTTATCTGAATATTCAATTACGACATAATCACCAGACTTTTTAACTTCGCCTACCAATAAAGACGCTTCACTATTGCTAACACCACCAATACTAGCTGAGCATCTATATAGACTTTCAATGTGATTTATATGACCCGGTATAACAATATCCATACTTCCATTTGTGATAAAAGACATCAGAGTATTATTCATAAGATTATCTTGCGTCAATTGCCCTTGCTCTATATATTCAACGCCTTGAACGGATGAGGACTCTTGCATCTCTTTTTGTTGTATATCGCTTCGGTCTTCCACATTTCCGCTAAACATCTTTAAAGTTTTTGTTTCATTATCATAAGCGAACGCTTGGGATTTTGTCAATTGGTCTGCTTTATTGCCATCATTGACTTTATACTCTAAAATGCGCCTACCTGAAATTGGGTCGTCCTCTGTATTTGCAAACGATATACCATTTGACGGCATACTACTTAATGACAATTTGTCAGCAGACAATACTACAATATTTGATTTTGTTTGATACAAATAAACACCTCGTTGTTTTGCATTATCCATAATAATATCAAATAACGACCTATTGGCAGTGATAATGAAATTCGTTTCTGCGGGGTCTTCTTTCTCTGCTGAAGCGGTTGGGGATGCGGGATTTGTTGTTGTTACAAAAATTGTTTTATTTGTAAAACTTTCATAAGCGGATTTTACTTTTGATACAACATTTTTTACAGAATTAACAAGACCTCCCAAACCACCTGCACCTGATGACGGAGGTTGTGGAATGCTATCTACGACTTCCGGCATAATAGATACTTTGGGTTTTATGTATTCGTCTAAAACTTGTTTTACTAATTCCACAAATTCAGATGCCATACCATTATATGCTTTAATAGCGTGTGTTTTTTGTAAAGTATAAGATACAATATCTTGGAATTTATATGTGATAACAGCAATATTTTTTGTGTAATTTTTCTTGCTATCAATAATTTTAAATTCTCTTTTATAAGATTGAGAATAAATATCTGAATGTTGAATTGTCAAAGTTAAGTCATTTGACAAATTCATACTAGTTTCTAAATCATAGTGGTCTTTAAAAGTTACATATCCGTTAATTACGAAATCGCCATACTTGACTTCACAATCTACGATATAGTTGGGGGCAATAGTTACTGATTTATTATTTTTCTTATCAGTTATAATGATATTAAAATTATCAATCATAGAAGCGGTTGTAAGTAACGCACTTCTATCGTATTTGCCCTCCGCCATATCTTTCCTTTATATTGTTTTTATCGCTTTTATCGTGCATACCATTCAGCTGGAATTAAGTCTGGAATATCTGTAAATTCTTTTGAAGTCTTTTTACCGCAATGTGGACATTCAAATTCTTGTGTTCGTGAAGTAATCTTAAATACGCCTTTTCGGTATTCTTCCAAAATCTCATCAACCATTTCAGTATCTAAATTTTCAAAAAACTCGGTGATTTGCTTATATGTAAAATTCTCGTTATCATTGATAGATTTAATATGCCATATCATATCATCCATTTCAGACATAAAAGTATTTTGTAATTGCTTATTATATGCTTTTACATTTTGGACTGGTTGGAATTCAATTTTTAACCCTCTGATTTCAATATCTTGTAATTTGCCTTTATCACAAGTATAAAGATTTTCAAGGTTAATCAATTGGTGACTTTGTGTATTACAATGAGGACACATTAGGTCAAAATCAATAAGATTGCCGATTGAATTTCTGCGAATTTCAATAAAGATATATTCCAATTCATCACGATTTAAAGGGTATGGTTTATCCATACAACCTTCAATTAAATGCTTAAATGTAAGTTGCGAGATTTTTTCCTCGTCATGCTCCTCCTGTAAGGCATTACGAAGCATCATTCTATCTCTAACTTTCCATTTGCGAATATTAACAATTTGGTTTCCCAAATCAACAGGTATCCATTTAGTATCTGTTCCGATACCAAAAATGCTTTCAAAAGTAGTTTCACTTTGTGCAACCGGTGTATTCATTTTAACTCCTTTTATTCAAAATCATTTCTTGCTATTAACGATATATTTACAACCTCAATTAAGTATTTAGGTTTATATAATATATCAACATAAATTGCATTTGGGTCTTGACTTAAATTATTTGTTAAATCACAAACAACCCGGTAATCCTCAATACATCGTTCAGATTTGTAACGACCACAGACTTGTTGTATTTTACCAGATAATTCTTTTCTTGTCAAGTCATCATTCATTTCAAAAATGTAATATCTTGCTTGATTTTCACATTCATAAGACAAATTCAAATATATAATTTCATTTGTTAATTTTTTATTTTTTATTCCCTCATCACAAAACATATTTTCTGAATTTGCGTAAAAACCATCTGTATTTCGTCTTAATGAATTTATATTATAATAATATAAATCTTTTAATTGATTTTCATTGTATTGCTCATTTACATCTATTACATTAAAAATAACATAAGGTAATTTACAATGACTTGTATTTAGTCCTATTGTATTTAATATGTAAGATTTAATACCCAAAATGTCCCCAATGCAAGATATATTGATATTCTTGCCATTAAATCCGTTGTATTGTTTTTTTGTATTACAATACACAATAGCGTATTCTGAACGAATTAAAGTATTTGCATATTGGATTGGGTCGACACCATAAGGCATCCCATTAAATGATATACAATTTTTTAATTTTTCTGCACATTTTATTGAAGCATTAGGATATTGAGAATTGCCCAATAATAACTCCATCCAACACTCATCTGTATCACAGAAATTGATATAAGCATCATATATTTGGTCGTCTGTTGGTAATTCGCAACTACCTCCGCTCAATAAAATTATATTTTCTGCATAAAAAGACGGATAACCTGTTTTGTAAGGTTTATTACCATCCGCATAAATATCGTTACCATCTATATAAAAAAGATTTCCATCGTGCTTATAATTTCCATCCCACTGCATATAGATATAGATATATTGAGATAAATTGTTAATATCCATTATCTCGTCTTTTAATACAGAAAAGACCTCAACTACTTTTTTTTGATAGAATACAACAATTCCATAGTGTCGGTCGTCTATATATTCTACCAAGTCTTTCGTATATAACCCATTATAGACTATAACATTATTTTGATATTCTTTTGATTGTAAAATAGCAACCGCTATATCATCACCCCATTTACCAGGGTTTCGTGATAATACACGGATAAAATTCTCGTCATTAAAGACTATTTGAGAATTTTTAAATTGTTCTAAATTATCAATTCTTATTGGAGTATCATCAAAAGGATAACTCCAACTTGAATTATAGGAGTTTTCACCCAATACTCTAACCACATACATTTGATTATTTTCATATTGAAAATAATTATAAATCATAAAATAATCGTTAAGATTATTTTCATCAGGTGTTCCCATTTTTGTCTTGAAATCCAAGACATCGTATATATCCACTAATGTATTGACATCCCCACGATTAAAGTAACCAGCATAAAACACTCGGTGTTCTTGTGTTTTCTTTGCAATGGTTGTTTCATCTACATAGTTTATTCTAACTTTTGGTGATGGCATTACATTCCTTTTTTATTATTATACAACTTTTTAACTTAAATGACACTTAAACGATTAAACAATCTTGCAATTTATCAATTTTTCTAACTCAATCTCGGAACTCTCTAATGCGATGCCAATTGAGAAATCGGTCTTATCGTATCCATCAGATACCGCAACCCCCGGTATATTGGAATAACGAATATACTCGCCCAACTTGATTGCGCCTTGCACCTTAACAGGTGTTTGCCCTTGCAAAGCAATTGGAATTCCATTTTTTTCGTGATTTAGTATCAAAGCAGGTTTGTGAGATACAACCCCAATATAAGACATTTTACCATACTCGTATATTTGATAACCATTTTCATTTAATCCAATAAGTGTGCCTACATCAAAAGTTTTATCGCTCTCGTAAATCTCACAAAGGTCAGCGCATTTCACTTTTACCATTTCACCATAGAAATTCAAGGCATACACCGCCTTAAAATACTCGTTAGCATTTCCCAATGTAGAATACTCTTTAACACCTGGTAATAATCCTACATTTGGGGTTTTCATCGGTTCATATTCAGATGCTTTATTTCGCATCTTTCTTTCATCCGTCAAATATACATAATCTTGTAAGTAATTGTCTTTGTAATTCTTAAAGATTTCTAAAACTTTTTTAATTTCTGTATCTACATATTTTTTTGTAGTAACATGGGTATCTAATTTAACATTAAAGTTTTTTCTATTATCAAATTGAATATAATATTTAGAAGTCCATTCCTCAATTGCTTTTTTGAGTTTGTCTAATTGCTCTTTTAGATATTTTAGATAAATTACATCGTAATCGTCTTTAATATCCCAACCAGTGTCATTACCTGTGTTTTTTGCAAAGTTAGTGTAATCTAATAAAGGGAATAACTCTTTTAATGTAACTTTTTTCCAATAGATTTCGGTTTTATCAATGCCTTTAACATCTGCGTGATATTTTGATGGATAAAAAGATACATTCGGTCTTTCTTTATTGTAGTTATCACGATTTGGCACAGCTAAATAATAACTTGCCATAACTTGCTCTTGGGTTGGGGTCTTTTTAAGGTATAATAAATCCTCGTCATCATAGTAAGATACAATCTCACCTGGTTGATAGATAACACAAGGTCTCCATAAAATACTTTCTGATGAGGTCAAAACCTTAAATAAACCGAATAACTGATTAAATTCTCGTTTTACTTGATTTGGCGAGGCATTAAGATTTTCTGCATTTGCCAATTCATTATTTGCGATATTAAACTTTTTAGCAAATTCACAAAACGATGTTATAAAAAAATCATAATCTAATACTCTTAAACTTGCCATTTTAATCCTTAAAACGATAATGTAATTGTGTCAAAATCTTTTGTGTTAATAAATGTAAATTCATAGGTGATTGATACATTTACTCTGTTGTATTCTGGGACTTCCTCAATCGTTACATCGGTTATCTCAATACGGGGTTCATAAATTGAAATAGCAGATATAATTTGTGCCTTAATATCATTTGTTAAAACATAATCCAAAGGTTCGAATACAAAACGCCTTACATTACAACCGAATTGCGGTTTACCAGGCATCGTGCCTCTGTCTGTTGAAAAGATATTTTTTATAGCATTCCTTATTGCTTCTTTATCAATTAAATGCTCTTTTTCACAATCTACTAAATCAAAATATAACACTTATTAACCCTCAGTAACTTCTGATTTTTTCTTTCTTGTGCGCTTCTTGGGTTTATCGCTCTCAGCGATGACTTCAACCTCACTAGAGTCCTCAGTCAATATTTCTTGCTTTGGAGTTTTCGTGGTATCTACAACTTCTTTCAAAATCTCTTTTTTATCAGACTTTGATTTAATCGCATCTCTTTGCGCTTTTAACTCATCTAATCGTTGTTTTTGATATTTCACAAATTCCTCTCGTGTCATATCAATAACACTTCCATTAATTGATACTTTCATATTATTACCTTTTATAAAGTTTTAATTATTTATTACATTTTAGAAGGGTCATCTTTAAGCGTTTCAATATTTGAATGGTAGTGATTTTCCTGCTTCTGTATAAAATGACTACTATCACTCCTTGCTTTGATAACTCTTTCTAGGATATCAAAGAATTTATCAAATCCGCAAAACCCAGCCAATACTGATAACCCCACACGCATTTCCATTTTAGTTGTAAATTCAACTGAAATTAAGAATACAATAATACTTGTAATTCCACTGGATAAAGCAACGCCTATCGTTCGTCTTATTCTTTTATACCTTTCCAACTTATAAAGTTTTTCATCTAAAACTTTATCATTCTCAATTTCGTATTCTTTTGTAAAATCGCTCGCTAATCCAGCAAACAATCCAACAATAAACACGAAAAACAACTCTGTATTTAAGAATAAGTTATTCACTTATAAACCCCAAAAGATTATGCTAAATCAAAAGTATAAAACAAAGACATAATAATACACCACACAATAACAATCCAAAGTAATTTATTCACTAAATACCATATTTTACCATAGCGAATATTTAAAAACTTTAAATCTCTGTTGGCGCATCTGTATCTACCAATCAAGAAATATCTAAAAATCATCATATAATATTTTATACGACTTCTTAAATCTTTCTTTTTAGATAAAGTTTTTAATACACCCATCTTGCAATATACCCCCTTGTGTCAATATGAACAAAACCACCAAAGGGGTTTGTAGAATTCCACTTAACGGCAATACCGAGCGGTTCTTTGCCATATTTTCTGATAACATAATCATACACAATCTTTGTCTTAATGCCCTTGACTACGATGTCTGCGGCACTTCCAATTGTGTGTTGAGATTTTTTCGCTCCCCCAATCCTTGCGTTATGGGAGGGACATCTATATCCACTATTGATTATTACGGGGCATCCAAAATGCTCCCGAATATCTGTCAAAATGTCAATAAGTTGGTCGCTTGGCACGCCTTCTGGTATTTGACATTTTCCACACTTACACTTAAACTCATTAAGCGTAAAATACTTGCTCTCCTTCATCGCTCTTAAACCTACTTAACCTTTCTTTAAATCAATGATTTAATAATCTTTATTAAGTAACTCCTCCATATTCCTATTGAGATTATCTATATTTTCTATTAACTCGTCAATCTCAATTTCTTTAACTTTATCAATAAAGGTTTTTGCGTCCTCTTTCATAATTTTTACATCATCCATAAGAGGTTGAATTTCATTGATAGCGACTTCCACTTTTTCTATGTTTTCGTCTATTCTATCTGTTTTTGTCTTAATAGCACTCGTAATATCGTCAATGCTTGATACTCGTAAAGATTTGGCAAAATACCCAATCAAGAATGCTAATATAATTAAAATAACTGATAAAAATAATGACATATTTATCCTTTTATTGAATTTTTATTATTTATCTAATTTTGGGAGTAAATGGAATGGTTTTGAAGTATAGAGAATAAGGGTTTAAAGGGTTTAAGGGGATTTTTAACCCCCCTTAATTTATGATTTTGCTTTCATCTGAATTTTGACATCGTGTGTAATATCATCTCTAAAAATAATCCAATAAAGCGTTTGTCCGCTAATTGAAGTATAAGTGTAATTGTAAGTTTTGAAGGTTACATCTTTTGGTAAATCTGATAAATCATAGGTTGTGCCGTCAATGATAACATCGCCTATATCATAATTTGTTATATCAATCTCAATCATATAACGATTTGAATTTACCAAATTCATATCAGTGGTGTCCCCATATAATTCAACAGATAAAGGGTCTATTGGGTCTATAATAATATCTATATCTTGATAGAAAATGGTTGTTTTTAACATAAAACACTCTTTTTCTATATAATTCCTATTTTCAGTAAATGTAAATATATCATTTTTGATTGTTAAACCCCATCCATTGCTGTCTTTAAATAGCATAGTTTCTTGGTCTGCTAATTTTTGGAATTCATCAAGCGTATAAGTTAAAGTCTTTTCACCATTACAAAGCATAATCTTTTTGAATGTTTTTGTAATGTATTCAATATTTGCGGTTTCTCCCGGCCATGTGCAAATTGTAAAATAAAATTGTGAATTTGAATAAAAAATTTGTCCTGATTTGTTATGGTTGTGTTGTCCTGTTCTGTAATAAAGTGGTTTAAAATAATTTTGATGATAATTTTGTCTTATATTTCCGTTCCAATTTGTCTGTCCAAACCATTTTGAAGTTTTGATTGGTAATAAGATATATGAAGAACCATTAAAATTTCCTGATGATGATGATATACCACCATAACTTAAAGTAGTTAAACATAAATTATCATAAGATGGAACAAATGTTTTATGCTCATAATTAGCATAATAATTTTGTAAATTGCACTCAATCGGATTATTTTCCAAATCTGTGAAAACTGATGGGTCGAATATAATATCATAAGTTTGCGTTTCTTTATTATAAGTCATTGTTACGCCATTAGTATAACCTGAATTTCTATAATCGTTAGTATCATAAAAAGCAATCTTTTTTACTCCTGCTTCTGGATATCTTACTTCGTGTAATATTTTTTTCTTATAATTACTTAAATCAACTCCAATCGGCATAACAACATGGGTCGCTCCCACGCTATGGTTATCAACGCCTCTATATTTAAAACTCATGCTCCACGATGCTGTCATATTATACATTTTTTTATAAGACAAAGTGGGTTTATATATATCTTTAATAAAGAAATGACCAAGTAATGAAGTAGGATATCCAAACAAATTTAATACATGGTTTGTTTTTGATTTTATATAACCTGTGTTATAACTACTATTCATTATAAAAGATTTTGTCATATAACTTGCTGAATGACGAGCAGTTACTTTTATATTTTCGTTTGTCAAAGGTATTATCATACAAGTAGCACTATTCCAAGAATATTGAGAATGGTAAGTTTTAATCACAAACTTATCTGTATCTCCCAAAAAGGTTGGATAATATGTATAGTTTTCATAATTATCAAAGATTGTTAAATCATAACCCATATATTGTTGAACATCAAATACACCACCGGTTAGATTTTTCTGTTTATACCAAATCTCAAAATTATGGTAAAAATCAATCTTATAAGTCAATGTTACTTCTGTATCGTTATCATAAATTGTAAATGTTTGATTATCTCTTGCTTCCAGTGTTTCGTCATCTTTTGTAAAAGAGGTTAATGCTTCAATAGTTAATTTTGCACCATCAGCGGTTAATTTAATAAAGGTCTCATTATAAGTGAATGTATAATTTCCACTTCCATTATGAATATAAAATACATTCTCCTCTGTATATCCTACCTTCATTGTAGATATTTTATGACCTTTTTTAGATACAAATATTTCATTATAACTATTAAATGTAACAGAATAACTATCACCTGTTAAAGCATCATTTAATTTAATTCCAAAAGTTCCATTCTTAATAAACTTAATAATTAGATTATCTCCGACAATTTCATATTCACATTCGGAGGCATTACATTCCATAGTATATTCGCCACTACCATTGACAATTTGGTAAGAATAATTTTGATTTGTCGCTACTGACCATCCATTAGTAATAATCTCACCATTATCTACCAATACCAAATTATCAGTAACTTTAATTTTGTATGTTACATAATCGTTTATTTTATTATCGTATAAGGTGATTTTATCGGTATCTGTTGAGATATATTTAATAAAAATCGTATCATCTGAAATATGATAAATCGCATCCGCAACTATCAAGTTATAATCTCCGCTACCATTTACAATAGGTAATTGATAATTTAAGTTAGTAATAAACTCTTGACCATTTTGTAACTCTGCGTCTTTATACTTAATAAACAATGCTTCTTTAACATAAATTGTCAAATTAGTTTGTAATTTAGTGATTTTATCAGTAATTATCATATTATAAGTGCCGATAGTATCACCTGATAAAGTCATAATATTATCTTTGATAGAATAATTAACTTTATCTGTATCTAAATTGATTTCATAACTTCCACTACCATCTTTTTAACATACTCGTAAATCTTGCTAGATGACCAAGTTTTTTCAGTAGAGACCACGCTATCATCAATAACTGCGCCCCCATTGAAATTGTTTATCAATTGTAACAAATAATTATAATCTTGATTATGTTTTATTAAAGTGGTATATTCTGACAAATCAACATTACCACCTCCACCAGAACCACCGGTTAATTCAATGATATTTGTATTAAACCCTAATGTATCTCTGGTTTCACTATCAATTAAAATGTAGAATTTCTTTGATACAATATCGTGGATGTTACCAATAAATCTGACAGATAAATTCGTTTTATCTTGCATAGCGTCAAGTTTTGGTAAGCACTTTTCTACAATATCTTGTTTTGTTAATTGCTCTGTGATAACTATATCAAACTTTTTGAATGTCATATTATACCTTTAACTTTAATAAAATTCTCTCCAAATATTCGGAGAACCGCCCCAATAATGACCTCTTACCGAATAGGTCGACCCATTTGGAATAATTGCACAGCAACTAGTGGTCGTGCCTCTTGATTTACCGCTATTGGTTGAACAGCATCTTGCGATATCCACACCATCAACATTTATTTTACCACCTTTCCATCCTGGCCCGTATGTAATTACAACTAACATTAAATAACCCGTATCGTTCGTGTAATTAACATTCATTGACCTTCCTGGATGCCATGTTCCCTTCGGGTTCATACCACCGCCACGCTCTAAAATCTTTTCATATTGATAACCTATCTCTTGTATTTTACCTTCCCAAGAATTGATTTCAGATTGCAATTGTGATAATCTTTTCCATAACTCGTTGATTTGGGTTTCTGTATAAGTCTTTAAAGAAGCGATATTATCTTGATTTGTATTGGCGAGGTTTCTAATTGTTGAATAATCATTTTCGTAAGTTTTAAAAAAATTATCCAATTTTTGATTTTGTTTATCTAAATTATTTGATAAATTCGTGATGTTAGTGGCATTGTTATTAACCTTATTTGTTAAATCGTTAGTAACATAATTATATATATCTTTGCTATCTTGTGTCATCTCAATGATATTGGTATCATACCCAATCATCTTTTTGACATTATTATCAAAGACTATAAAAAACTTTCGAGCATAAGCGTCTGTAACATCAGCTATAACTCGTGCATTGTCATCAGTGCTTTCGTTTAACTCGTTAATAATTGGTAAAATCTCATCGCAGATTTGTGATGGTGTCTTTTTATCGGTTATTAACATATCCACTTTTTTAATTTGCATCAACTCGCCTTTATTTGATTATATTTCTTTAAGATAGATTTCGGATAATATCCATCGCTCCCAAAATAATTTTTGGAAGCATAATACATTTTGCTTTCTTTTGAAGCATTACCCTTCTTTTGGGTAAAATGATTTAAAATCCAAGCAACCGAATGGATTGCTTCTTTTACATTTTTTATATCATTTGCATTATTTATTACATCGTCAGCAATCAGTTTTTTACTCCAAAACTCTGGAACGATACCGCCTATTCCTATTGCTTGGTATCGTTTTCCTTTGTAGTAAAAAGGTTTATGAACTACATTCTTTTTAAATCTACTTTCAGTCCAAATTATAGCAAAAATAAATTCTGGGTCGATATCCTTATATTTTCTTGAAGCGTTAATAATCTCGTTTGTTATCATTTCTTTATCTTGATAATTTAGATAATTGAATTCTGATAATTCGTCTTTCATCGCTTCTTTTGATTTCTGTTCTTGTTTTGTTAAGTTGAAATCTGTATTATTGCTATCAGTTGAATTGACATCGGTGATTGTGATATTTCTATCATTTGAATATATTGTTACATTATAACCTGCATTTAATATATTCATTGTGACCATAGTAAAACTTAATAAAATTAAAATTAAAAATCTCAAAATAATCCTTCTTGACAGAATATTCAAAATTAAATCATCATATTATATCATATAATTTCTTAAAAGTTACTGAATTTATTTTACTCATTTTGCTCGTATCATATAAAGAATTGTTAATGATTTAGGTTGCACCACATCGGAGTTACCATATATTGAGTTATATTTATTTGCTTCTAGCAATACTCGGTAATCGTGAAATAAACCTGTATTGTTTGGATTATACTCTATCTTCTTAACATCACCTAAACTATAAGAATATTCATCCTTACCTGATGCCCAAGTATCATCAACTCTAAACGCTCCCGCAGGTCTCTCATTTGCGCCAATGTCCAAAGTTTGAAATCTACCAGATAAATTCGGCAATCCTGGTGACCTATAAATTCCACTCTCTGTGTGTCCTTCCAAAAATCTACCATCATTCAATTTTGGAATTCTGAATTTAGTTGATGTTTCTGACCCATAACGAGTGCCGATTACATTATACAATTCCGGATAATCGGTCTTATTGACTAAACCTCCATTACATAGCAAATATCCGTCAGGCGCTTTATAACCGCTATACGCCATAATAGTGCCAATCGGAACAGCCATAATGACTTGCGATGTTATTTTGTCATCGTAAGTTTGAATAGTATTTTGTAATTTACCTACCAAATCATTTGTATTATCAATTTCTTTATCAATCCTTATGATTTCGGATTGTAAATCTTTTATATCATCTTGATTTTTACTGACATCTGTTTGTAATTGTGCAATATCTTTTTCGTTAGTGGTAACTCTATTTTGTAAATCCTCAATATATTTCCTATTATTATGCACCCATTGCACTAAGGTTTGAGCGTCTGTAATACCTTTAAATCGGTCGCTTAATTTGTTAAAATCCTCAATTGTTACGAAATGATTATTGATAAACAGAGAAGTATAATAACTTTCATCATCCGCATCCGCTAAATTCTCACATTTTCGGATATTTGTGATTTCAATCAGATTTTCAGATAAACCGCATTCTTGCTTTGTGTTATCGTCAATATAAATGTAATGTTTTTTAGAATACCAATCAACGATATTTCCGACCATTCGGATATCCTCTGAAGTGATTGTATTTGCCCTCTCAAAGTCATAACGAATTTTTGCTATGATTTGCGCTTGTGTTAAATTCTCTGATATTAAGATGTCAATTTTTTTAAATCTCATTTGCTTTCCTTATAATCCCTCTATTTCATTTATCCAAAGATTGAACCTATTTTACTTCCAATAGATGACACAATACCACCCAATCCACCGCCACTTCCGCCACCCCCTGAAACCCAACTACTCGCAACCTTCGCCATACTACCGGATAATCCATTTAAGAATGAAGTGGAAGCGGAGGTTGTGCCGTTATATAGGGAGTTCAAAGACTCCTCAACTGCAGCTGTGAATGACGGCATATTCATACGAAATTCTGTTGTGAATGAAATAATTTCTCGTGTTTCTACATTGAAATCAAGTTGTGATACACTTTGTAAATATGCCTTATCGGTAGTGAATAGTTGTATAGTATTCAATTTTTCGTCAATTGTGTATAGCGTGATTTTAAATCTTGACTGCTCAGGATACAAGAAAAATGAACTCTGATATCCAGCGACAAATTTTTTATACAAATACATATTATTGCTATCACGCCAATTTATAGACATCGTGCATTCTTCTGGTATATTATATGAGAACGCCTTTGTAGGAAGGGGTGTCATTAAATTAAGGGTATCAATAGAAGTTGATAATTGGGGCGCATTTGCGGATTGTAAAGAAATATCAACCAACTGGTTCATAGTCTTACTTTCGCCACTTCCCCATGCCATCGTCTTTTTCATTACTTCGCCGACTGGGTTAATTTCAACTTTAAAATCATACGCTTTATTCCAATTGAAGGATTGAATTGTTTGTATTGCTTGAGCGAATGATTTGTAATTCTCTTCGGTGGTTTCTTGACTACTTAAAACGGAACTATTACCATTCATACCGGTTGATGTGTTGTTACCGAGACCAATGCCTCGTAAAGCACCGCTTATTGCGCTATCAACTAATTTACCGCCTAAACCGCTTAAAAAATCAGCCACTATTGCCCTTTACAAAATAATTTATATTATTTATTTAAGGTTTTTAAAGTAATCTTTTAAGTTAATAATGCTTTGATTTGATGACCCTCTGAATTTCAAAGATATATCTTTTAAAGATAATTCAAACCTACCATCCACTAAAATATCAGTATTTTGTAAGATTTCCATAATATAAGGGTTTCCATTATTATGCATCTCTAATAACTCTTTAATATAATAACCGCTATATACCCATATATCTTTATCTTTAAAAGTCTTTCTAACTTCTTTAATTAACCTTAAAACTTCTGATTGATTTTTGGGTGATAAAGGTTCTCCCCCTAAAATGGTTAAACCCTTAATATAGGAAGGTTTAAGACTTTCCAAAATATCGTTAATCACGCTATTATCAAAAGGGTTTCCATAATCAAAACTTTGTGCAATTTTATTAAAGCAGCCAGGACAATCATGCGTGCAACCGCTCACAAAAAGGGAGGTGCGAACTCCCTCCCCATTTGAAATATCGTTATATTTGATATTTGCGTAATTCATTATTAAACCTATTTTAAATAAAAATTAAATGATAGTTTAACCTATCATCTGCCCAATTGCGAATATTACCGAAGGTAAAACAATCGTTATAAAAAATACCATTTCATCAGTCATAGGTGTAATACCCTTTCTTTAATCTCTTGCGTTCTGCCCTGATTCCAGAATTGAGTGCCAATATAACCGCAGGTGCGTCTTGCTACTGACATTTTAGATTGGTCGGTATTACCGCATTTTGGGCATTTCCAAATTAACTTGCCATTCTCATCCTCGTCAATTACAATTTCTCCGTCATAATGACATTCACAACAGAAATCGGATTTTGAATTGACTTCAGCATACATAGTATTATCATAGATAAACTGAATTAACGCAATCATCGCTTCTATGTTGTTTTGCATATTTGGCACTTCAACATAACTAATTGCACCACCTGGAGATAATCTTTGAAATTCTGCTTCTTTTAATAATTTTGAGAATGCGTCTATCTCTTCCCTAACGCAAATATGATAGCTATTTGTGATATATCCTTTATCGGTAATATCTTTAATAACACCGAAGCGTTTTTGCAAACACTTAGCAAATTTGTAAGTTGTGCTTTCAATAGGCGTTCCATACACGCTAAAATCTATATTGTCTTTTGCTTTCCACTCAAAAGATTTATCATTAAGGTATTGCATAACTTTCAAACCGAACTCTTTGCCCTCATCTTGGGTATGTGATTGGTCTGTCATATATCTTACACATTCTGCTAAACCTGCGTATCCAATAGACAATGTAGAATAGCCGTCATATAATAGTGGGTCGATAACCTCACCCGGTTGCAATCTTGCTAGTGCGCCATGTTGCCAAAGAATAGGAGCGACATCGGATAAAGTGCCTTTTAAGCGGTTATGCCTTACCATTAACGCTTGATAACACAATTCCATCCGCTCATCCATAATCTCCCAAAACTTATTCATATCTTTTTTGGATGACAATGCAACATCTACCAAGTTTAAAGTTACCACACCTTGATTAAATCTGCCATAATACTTAGGTTTGCCTTCTTGGTAATTTTTTGCTTTTGCAATATTACCAACCCCAGAATTGTTATATCTTGTTGAAGGTGTAAGGAATGCTCGGCAACCCATACACGGATAGCAATCTCCATCCTTATACTCTTTCATTTTCTTTTCAGAGATATAATCTGGAACTAATCGTTTTGCCGAACATTTCGCGGCTAGTTGAGTAAGATAAAAGTATTTTGTGCCTTCCTTAATATTATCCTCTTGCAATACATACAAAAGTTTTGGGAATGCAGGTGTTACATAAAATCCTTGCTCATTTTTAACGCCTTGAATTCTTTGCTTTAAAACTTCCTCAATGATAATTGCTAAATCCGCTTTTGTCTGCTCATCCTCAACTTCATTAAGATACATATTAACACTAATAAAAGGTGCTTGACCATTTGTTGTTTGTAAAGTAACGAATTGATATTGTAGAGTTTGCACACCATCTGAAATCTCTTTTAATAACTCTTTTTCTACCAATTGTTTTAAAACGCTATCATAAACAGAAATACTTAAATCTTTGAATTCTTTTTCTAATCTTTCTTTAATCTTTCGTCTTGATACATCAACAAAAGGTGCTAAATGTGATAAAGTAATTGTTTGTCCGCCATATTGAGATGAAGCGACTTGTGCCACTATTTGTGAAGTTAAAGTGCAAGCGGTCTGAAATGATTTAGGTTTATCAATAGATACACCGCTAATGCAGGTGCCGTTTTGTAACATATCTTCCAGATTTATCAATTCGCAGTTATGTAGTGGTTGTGCGAAATAATCGGTATCGTGAAAATGTATCAATCCTTCCTTATGTGCTTTGACGATTTCTGGTGGTAACAGATATTTTTCTGTAATATCTTTTGATACTTCACCGGCTAAATAATCACGCATAACTGATACAATTTTAGGGTCTTTATTTGAATTTTCTTGTTTTAATTCCTCATTTTCATTCTTAATTAGTGCCAAAACTTTTTTATCTAAATCAGTTTGCTTTCTTTCAAATTCTCGGTCTTTCTTATAATTAACATAATTTGCGACTAATTTTGATTTATTGTAATTTGTAATATAATCCACGACCTTATCATTGATTTCATCAACACTTAATGCTCTCTTAACCTGTTTTGCGTAATTCTCAATGGACTCCGCAATCTCTTGAATTTCTGTATCTGACAATTTCTCGTCATCTGAAACCGACTTATTCGCTTTGTTTAAAGCATTTGTGATTTTTGTTTTGTCAAAGATAACTTCGCTTGAATTTCGCTTAATCACTAACATTTTATAACCTTTCTCATTTTTTTATGGGTGATTTATTTATAATGATTTACTTTTGATTTAGTAAGTTTTAAATCAATAGTTTGATAAAAATTATAACATAAGTTAGTTTAAAGTAAGATTATACATTGAAGTTAATATTAAAGTTAAAGGGGTTATAAAGAAATTGAAAAGGGCAACTCATTACCCTTATTCAACTTCCAAATTCTTAAACATTACCCTATGCTCTGCGGGTAATGCGTTGTATATCAAATTCGCAAGAAAGCGAATTTCAAAGTGAGCGGATTTTGATAACCGCAACTTTAAGAAGTTGTTTAAAGCGCGAGCATTTACAGACCACGACAATCTTACACGATAACATTCTGGGAGCATATATTTAAGTGTATCTAAACTTATGCCTTCTTTAATAATTGATTGCATCTCTTTTAAAGTTTTTATGTTATGCTCGTTTATTCTATCGTCATCTATCGTTACTATATAATTCTGATAATCTTTATCAATATCAGCGTTCTTTAATTCCTTTAATGTGTAACGAGTTGATTTAACGGAGTAACTCGCAATTCTATGGCGTGCCAATTCTTGAAGGCAACATCTAGATATTCCGTCAATATCAAAGTTATATGTAATATGTTCAATAGTGGAAGTGTGTTTATGCTGATTGCAAATTCTATCCAAAAGTTTTAAATCATTTTCGCCCATATTATCGGATTTGGAATGACTATCCCAGCATTGCCTTATTGCGTTTATTGCAACCTCTAATGGAGTGTAATGCAATAGTTTCACTTGTATTTTATCCATTTAATTCCTTTCAAACCTGTAAAACAAGTCCTTAACCTACCTCTACTTGAATTTCATCTTTTTGTTGATAAACAATTCGTAAGAAGTAAATAAAAAACTCATCACAACGAAAACTATAATAAAGAGTTTAAGTCCCATAATAAGACCTCCTTTTCTGCCACTCAAAGGCACGGAATTGGTAAAAAAACTTTTAACTCTTAAACGCTTTTCTACTTAACATTTCTATTATTTATCAATAATCGTAATTTTGGGTATTTTAAAAATATATTTTTATTATTATATGTTGGGAATGAAAAAAAATTTTTTATTCTGCCCCAATAGAATATATAATAATAAAATTTATTTTTATTATTATGATTTATATTTATATTTGAAGTAAAATGATTTTAAAATACTGAATTACTAAAATACTGATACACCCATTCGTTGTAACATTTGACGATTTAATAATGCATCCTCATCTGTTTCACCATCGTCAAATCCACCTATCGTTAAATAATCGTTATTTATACTCTCGCCTGATTTAATATTATCTACCACTTCTTTAAAGTCTTGGAAGTTTTTAACATTGTTAAAGATAGCTAAACTTAATCCAATCGCCATTACTAAATCATCGTGTTTTCTGCCTTGCGCTTGATACTTTCCTTTAACCTCAACAAAATTATAAAATTCGTCAATCGTTGCTTGGTCGCATAACTCTAAACGACCATATTCTGAAAGCATCCTAATTGTTTGAAGCATCATATCTCTTGATTGTTTAGTTGTCCTAAATCCAGGGTATTTTAATTTTTTACCGCTATCTTTTTTATATTCATAAAATAGATTTTCGTAATCAAAATCCCGTTTTATAATATCTGCAATAGATTGACCAGACCCTTCGTTATTTTCAATAATCATTAACGCTTGATTATATTTTCTACCATATTCTACCAATACATCAATCATAGTCAAATAATCAACTTGCAAATGTCCGGCGACCACCTGTCTGAAATTCAAATCGGTAATATCCAATATTTGTAAAGCGAAATAATCTTGCCCTTCTTTTGCGCTATCTACACCCATTGTATATTTATGCCCCGGTATTGGGTCTTCATATACATTTATTCCTAAACAATCTTTTTCAATTGGTTGTTTAATAATATACCTATCCAAAATATCTCCGTCAATAATTGTTGATGACGACCCTATAAAACTAACTTCATAATTTTGTGCAAAGTTTTGTTTGCCCTCTTTTGCGATTGTGCGGTCTCTGAATTCCATAGGGTGTAATAAATTACCATTACTATCGTATCTTGGCACATCCATCCAATTTACCTTATAACGAATTGCGCCGGATTTTGAAGTTTCCAATGTATCACCTGCTTCTTGCCACATCTCATAGAATTGCTGTTTTCCGTTTGGTGTGGTAATAAAGATATTTTTCTTTTTTGCCAATGACGATTGAGTTGGCAATATCGCATCTAACATTTCTTTGAATTTATCTGGTGCTATCCAATCTGCCTCATCTACCACTAAATAAGAAATTGTCCATCCACGAAATGAGTTATTACTAGGGACATCTATCGTAATTCTTACATTCTTTTCATCTGCGATTAAGCGTTTATTCCAAATAGTAACTCCGCATTGTAACCACATAGGTAATAATACAAACATTTTCTTTGTTTTGTCTAAAAACTCTTGCGCACCTGCGTAATTGTTTGATACAATGCCAATTGTTAATTCTTTCTCAAAACAGAATTTGTGCAATAACCATATACCTGTTACAACCGACTTTCCAGATTGACGAGGTTGTAAAGATAGTATAGTTTCATTTTCTTTTGTTTCAAGTATTTTTAAGAAATCTGCTTGATATTGTCTTAACTCTGGAAATGATACACCCTTTTTAGGAGTTAATATTCTTACATAATTTTGCATAAAATAGTTAATATCATCAGAACATCGCTTCATTTCGTCAATATGAATTTGAGATAATCTCATAAGAGTATTTGATTTTTTAATTGCTTTATTACCAAAAAATGACATTTTCTTATTATATGCATCTATATAATATTTTTGTTCATCTTGTTCGGTATCTAATATTTGCAAAGCGATGTCTTTGCCCTCATCGGTTTCTCGTAATGCTTGGAGTAATTCAAAGGTTATGAGTTGTTTATTTTCTTTGTAATATTTAATCTCTTTTTCTGTCATTAAAGACATTTTAACTCCTTAACCCTTTAACTCTTAAAAACCGAATAGACTTTCCGCTATACTTGATAATGTCGTTCCTAGTGATGTGAATGTGTTATTTATAGAAGTTAATAAAGATGACGAATTATAGGTAATCGGTTCAAAATCGCTAAATGAGAATGTAACTTGAAAAGATGATAAAGTATCCATCTCGCTATCGCTAAATGTTGTCGCCCCTATACTTGAAATCCAAGCATTTTGCAAAACATAACCATATACCTTTTTGCCGTCTTGTGATAATTGATAAACATTTATTTCAAATTGATAACTTTGTGTGCTATTTGTTAATCCCAAAATAGAATAACTATCAACATTTGAAAACGCAGAACCTCCAGCAATAAGATTTGATGGAGTTGTATCATCTACTTTTGTTAATAATTGGTCGAAATATTTTCTTAATGAAGCGTTGCTATCGTCTATAAAGGTAACTTCCAAAGTGCCGTCTATTTCGGTTTCGCCTCTAATCTTATAATTACGACCCTTTGTTTTAATATCAATAACACCAACTCTACGGGCAGGCAATTCTGCGCCTTGCGCTAATACTGCCATCTTTTTACTCATATCAGATGAAGCGGGTATTTCAATAAGATATTTATTCGTTCTTAATCCTAAACCTTTACCAAGTGCAGATTTAACATCGTTTAATTCATACAAATAATTTGCCATTAAAACAATCCTTTAATCATATTTGATAAAGATGAGGTTACAGATGACGCTAAATTACTGACCGCTCGTGTAGCAAGGGCAGTTATACTATTTCCAATTTGATTTACTAATTGTTGTCTTTGATTGTTTATAATATTGCTTAATTGACTTCCCAACGATGACGAACTCAACGAACTAACATTCATATTTGCCATGCTAGAAATAAGACTTGATATATTTATGCCCTCGACAACACTACTATCTGATGTATTTAATTCGTTAGTTGTAAAATATGTAAAACTAAATGTAGCTGTTATTGTTTCAACTTGATTTATATTATCCGCTGATACTTCAATAGACGATACATTTATTGGAAATACATTCCACATATCATAAACAATGACTTGATTTTCCATTTTATAATCTAATTGCACCACATGGATACTACTAAATTGCGGAGTTGTATAAGGCGCACGCTGTCTTTGAGCATCGGAATAAACATATTTTTGATTTAAGTTCATCCAATCTAATAAGAATTTTCTAACATTGTGATTTTCATCGTTATAAAAAGTCGCTGTAAATTCTTGGTCGTAATCCAAAACACCTATAATAGGTATATTTCGCCCTCTATATTTAGCGGATAAAACTTCTGTTTTTGCACCTGGAAATTGTGCATCTTTACAATAAACATCCAAATATCGTGCAGCATGGTCGGTCGATGAAACCCCTAATTGAGATAATACTTGCTGTGGTGGATAAATTACCGCCATGAATTTAGCAGGTCTCGCTATATCACCGAGTATTGAATGTAACTTATTTTGTAAAGTTGATGACATTTCTATCCTTATTTAAGATATTTATAAGTTATCAAACCATCTGTAATTTTCATTTCAATTACAATATTTCTTGATATATTCTCAAGTGTAATAATTTGTGCATATTTGCTATTATTAACTGGGAATAAATCTGTCGCTATACTCTTAATTTCTAAATCCATTGTTAAGTCTGTATTTAATACCTTATTTTTCAAAGATATTGGATGTCCATTTACAACAAATTCTGTGATATTTTTCTTATTATCTTTTCTATGGAACATTAAATAAGGGGTGCATCCACCTCTTACCTTAAATTGGATTTGATAGCGATTATCATATTTCTTATTATCAACATATTTATGCGTAAAATTATTGATAGTTCCATATTCATAAGGGAGATTATATTCATCAAAATATGTGAATTCATAGCCGTTCTCTGCTACCAAAATTCCGTTATGAATAATAGTTATAGTATAAAACTCGTCACCAGACCATCCTATATCGCCTAAAACCCATCTGAAGTTAGTATCCAAATGCATATTTGGAGTGTAATCTAATGCTTCTAGATATCTATCAATTCTTGACAAATCATCACCCATTAACATATCAAATTGATTTAATCGTTTATCAGTTAAAGTATTATCATAGAATATGAGTTTATCGTTATATTGGTCGGCATATAAAGGTTGATTATTTGTGCCAGCGTGATTATATAAATCTAAATCTCCGTTTTGGTCTGGAACTAATTTAGATTGACAAATATCAAAATCGTTATAATCATCTTGGTCTGTTCTTGGAAACCAGTATCCTTGCAACACATCCATAATGCCATTACTTCGTGTTTTGACGGACTCTGAAAATTGCACATCGTAGTCTATCTCATCGTCATATATATCAACATAATGAGTGCGCCATCCGTATTTGTTTTGGTAATAACCCAAGTATTCTATTTTTATTCTATCTTCTGGGGTTTCCCATTTATCGTCTAATGTGAATTCATATAAAGTCTTATTTGGGTCTTTTACCAATTCAGCCGTTATATCCATTTCATCATTCATTGTTAATCCGGTATTACCACGCTGAATGAATTTGTAATGCATATAATTATGATTATAACCCTTTAAATCAAAATTCGGTGTTTTGCCAATACCACACGAATTCAACTGATAACCGACAAAAAAGTCGTGTTGCATTTCGTCATTTGTGGCAAAATGCCCAACCTGATTATTATGGTATCTTGGCATATCTTGGCGTGCGTGGCAATAGCAGTTAATATCTGCGTATTCACTTCTTAAATGCCACCTAGACCTTATATGCTGTGGTATAACATTATTTCTGATTTTTGGGGTTTTATCGTGGAAATCAATCCTATAATAAACCTTATTAAAATCCTCTATCGTATCTAAAACGCTTTCATCTAAATTCAGTTCATTTAATTTATTCCAATCCTTAATGTTATCTAAAATAAACAATGACAGATTTTTAGATTTAACACTAGTATCATACGATAGTGGTGGATTATTCGGCATCGTCATATCCTATAACAAAGACATTATTTTTTTCTACAATATTTATATCGTTTCTATCGTATTCCCAATAGCGAGCAATCCATACATCATCCCAAGCGTAAAAATCTCTCTCTTGCGGTTTTATAAAATATTTTTCTAATCTGAAATCTATTTTTTCTATAAGTTGATAATCTTTATCATACATAGATACTACGGAAGGTTTGTCAATTATATTTTCTTTAAATAGGTATGATTTGATATTTGACGCATAATCCATATCCTTAATGACTTTCACTTCGTCATTTAATTGTAGATATATTGGAAGGTCTCGCTCCTCTACATTTCGGTTATGCACATATACGATGGTATGGAAATCTCTATCAAATAAGACCTCTCGGTAATCGTCTTGCGGTATAACTTCCTCATCTTTTTTAGTATAGATAACTTTAATTGTATGATTTTCTCTAACATTTCTAAATAGATAATTTGAAGGGTAGTTTTTAATATCTACATTTTCACCATCCACGATAACTTCTGATAATTCATAACCACTGGTTGATGTGTAATTTATGATAACATTTGCGCCTTTTAATACCTTTTGTGATGAGTTAATTTGCCCATTTTCAACTTCAGTTGTGATTGTAAAGTATTCATAAGATACAACATTATCCATTGGTAATTTGATAAAATCTGCAACTGATACTGATGTGAAAGTATTGTTAATAATATCAGGGTCTGATGCCGCTTCGTTCAGATGTTGAATACCATTAAAATCTGAAATCTTTTTTAAGGTATCTTGAGTAATTGATGATTTTTCAAATCGCCAACTCCCATCGGTTTCGTTTTTCTTATCAATTATAAAATCATTACCTTTGTATCGCATTAAATCGTATAGTTTTACTTTACCTTGATAAAATGCGTTCTCATCATCCTCATCGCTATCATAAACATAACTTTGGACTGGAACTAACTCATAAAAAAGATAACTTCTTTCTTTCTGTGTTCCATTTCCATACATCATTGAAGTTATTGTATTTACGCTTCTTTTAGTTGTATATAAATTATGGTCTATTTTATAATTTGTATTTGAATAATATACATGATAATTCAAATTATAGTTTTCATCTATATAATTATATGTATCATTAAACGCTTTTTTGAAATCTGAACTCCAATGATACCTTTTCAAATTAACAGGTATATAATATAAATCACCATAAAGGTTGTGGAGGTTTGAACTATTTAACTTTGCGAATTCTTTTGTATTATTATTATAATTTAATCCAATATATAAAGGATAAACTTTCTCTATTGTTTTGTCATAATATAAAACTTTGGATTGTTCATTTGTTGCAAATAATACATTACTTGATGACATATTATTTTTGTGTGAAATTATTACACTTAATAATCTATCAGAGAATGTATATATAGTTATATCCTCATCATACGAGTTTGTAATTCTTAACCACTTACTTCCATTATATTCATCTGCGGTATGATATTTTAAAATATCATAATCTGCTTTTGTTTTGATACTTTCAATAATTTTATTATATGCAAGTTCAGGTTTTTTCTCTATAAATTCATATAAGAATTTACCCCACAAGGAAAAAGACCAAAGAGGACATCTTGAAAATGTTATATCATCTATCCATTGTAAAGACTGAAAGTTATGATAATTTTGAATTCTAAATCCATAAATATCTGTATATTGATTTCCATTATAATCATAAGCGTAACTATACTCTGTATAATCGTTAAAATAATTTACTCTATCGGAATGTGATGGATTTACTGCTTTATATTCATTATCAACAATTGCCCATAACTCTGAATAATCATCGCAATCGTATTTTGTTAAATATTTTTTTGAAGCATACAAAGCATTTACAAGTCTATTCGGTGTGTTATAATTACAAGAATGCTCCAATATTGTATTTTCAAAAGGGTCGTAAAAATAAATCTCTTGGTCTAATGTTAAAGGTCTTTTTGTCTCGTCATCGCACCACACTTGCCCTTTGTCTTTATCAGCTAATACATACCCTTTGTTTGTAACATCATCAGACATAAAGCAGATAAAATCGTTTGTATAATAGACTTTCTTATCACTATCGTAAATGGTCTCCCCATTATCATTTAATTTTGTCTGAATTTTACCAACGAATTTAAAATCACCTATTGAGTCTTTGCCGTCATTACCCAATGCATATCTGCCTTGATAACGGGTGCCTGCGTTATAATATCCCGGTTTTTCGTGGAATTGATATATATTTGGATATTTTAAAGCACTGCCATCTTTGATACTTTGGTAACTTGGAATTTCTAATTTCTCAAATTTGTATTCTGAAAATAGTTTTGTTGAGAATTGTCCATCCTCGTTCATTGATACATTCCATTTGTTATCTGATTTAATCTCTTGAATGGTTTTTGTATCTGTATAAATCTTGAAATGATTTATAATATTATTATAATTTCCTTTTTTATAATGACTACCTCTTGTGTTTTGGAAGTATCTTATAAGACCTTTGCCCCACGGAACTTCCTCATCCGCAAATTCTGCTCCATTATCTAAATAACCATCCCAATAATAAAGGTTATCCCAAAGATATTGCGGTGGAGTATCGTTTTGGTAAATATAAGCACTTGCTCTGTATCTAACATTACCACTCCAGTTCTTACAAACACCATCTGCGTCTAACTTGTCGCCAGAAGCAACCTGTGTTACAAGATAAAATCGCCATGAGATTTTGTTAAATTTCATACTCTCACTGATAACATCTGATAATTTCATAAAGCGCAGACCAATTAAGTTGCGAGCGCAACTACCATATATCATAACACGATAATCTTTTGCTTTTACTTGTTCAAGCATAGAAATATTATAATCTGAAAAATCGACCGGTTCACCATAATCGTAAGTATCTATGTTATCGTCATTATACCCTTCTGGGTCGGTTGTGTCCGCATCTGTTGCGGATAAAACAGCTGTTTGATTTCCGTTCCATCTGTTATTTAATATGTGTTTTACTTCATCATAATCATAAAGATAATAATAAGATACATCATATTTTAATGGATAATAGAATTTGTCCTCATCAGGTTTATAAACTTTTTCAAGAATTTTTGTTTCTTTATTATAATATCTTTGCTCTTTTAAAATATAATTTCTGTTTTCGTCAATGTTGATAACATTTTTAATAATATAATTATCTTTAATAAAGCAATTATTTAAGTGAAATAAGTATCCTTCAGGTAACCACCAAGTTACAAAATCTTTGGTCGATTTTTTAATGTAAAGTGGTGATGTTTCGTCTATTTCGGTTTTTAAATCAAAAAATCTTGATATAGGTTGTGTTACATTTCTGATGTGTGGGAATTGTATATCTTTTAATATACCCTTTACTCCTTTTATCCTTATTGGTGTTGCATAATCAGTATGAATTACCATATTACGAGTAAAATCAAAATCTCTAATTTCTCCACTAAATTCATTCACTAATAAGCGGTCAAATTTATGATTATAAACGAAATTACCGCTTTTAGGTTCAATGAAATAATTTCTATCAAGGTTTAATTGATAGTGTTCATCGCCATTTGGTTCATACAATGAAATAGTAGGTAATAAATTACTTAATATTATATCATCCTCTGAATATAAATTATCTAATGTTACTGATTTGACATCCTCTTTGTGTTTTTCTAAATTACTTTGAAATGTTGTATATTCATTAAAATTTTCATATAACTTATTTAAGTCTGTAACTTCCATAAAAGAATACACAGGTGTGGTTACATCATAGGTATAATCCCCTACCTTGATTTTATCTGTTCGCTTGGTATATTTAATCCCAATCCATTTTAAATTATCTGTATAATCAAAGTGTGCATAGTGAATAGGGTTTTTGATTTCTAACAAATCATAACAATTATATTTTAACTGATAATCTGTTAAACCTTTGTAATAATCAAAAAACTCCCAATAAGAATAAAATTTATCTGGGTTATCCAAATTATGAACATACCACTCAACACAAAAATAACCTAAATCATTAAATACAAGTCCGAATGCTTTATACTCGTTACCATCTCCGTCTGTAATTATTGTTGGATTATCTAAAAAGTGTAAATCATTATAATCGCACTCTTCGTCATATTCTGCAAGCGACCAATATCCAATCAAAGGGGCGTTATAATATTTTCTTTGATACATTTTAATTGGGTTTCCAGTTCCATCCACAATTTCACGAGTTAATCTATTTCTGAAAACCTCACCATCAAAGTAAAAATCAAATACATATTTTAAAGCATCAAAGGCATTTCCAATTTTTTCGGAGTCATGGTAAAATATTTCATTCCCAATATTCATACCTTCGTAATAATTGGATTTTAACCCCCATTTTGATTTAAAGTAATTATCAATATCTTTTAAATAATCGTTTGCAAGGTCTAAATGTGAGAATTCTTTAAAATCAGAACAAAGGTTATTTGTTCCTTTACTTTCAAAATTATAATAAAAAGATAAAGGTTTGTATGCATTTTCTCCTGTTTTATAATTACCACACGCTCTGCTTAACCTGTAATAATAATATTCTAATTCCATGTCAAAATCATCAGGGTCTAAATTATCTTTATCAGCAATTAAATATTTATAAATATCAATAATAGTTTGAATTTCACTAAAAGGATGCCAATCCTCTGAAAGTTCTGTAGCCGTGGCTAGATAAGTGTCTATAAATGTTTCTGCGCCATGCCAATCTTTAATTGCCTTATTTCCCCAAAGTATTATTGATTTATTCAAAATACTTGTGTCAAATCCAAAATCCTCTGCAATCTCTAATGCTGTTCTCGCATCCGTTCTGTCGCTTGATTTAATGACAGGATCATCTACATAAGCATCCGCTAAATCCGCTTTTGTGTAGTCATATTCTAATTTTTCCTTAACAATCGCTCCCGTATCAATTCCATATTTTGACACATTATATGGGGGTGGATAAA
>Ga0065711_1030322_pt1 | contig 32866 bp, 8 predicted proteins | sample Hoacrofraction12_FD_59098 | JGI IMG/M metagenome (GOLD analysis project Ga0065711, IMG submission 59098) | Hoatzin crop microbial communities from Cojedes, Venezuela - Epithelial fraction 12 v2 (version 2) | ecosystem: Host-associated > Birds > Digestive system > Esophagus > Crop | place...
AGCCAGTCACGCCATCATAGAAAGCTATCAGATTGGTCAGGCATGATTTCCCCTTGGTGAATCCATGCTGACTACTCCTGATAACCTTCTTTTCCTCCACTTGCTTGGTGATGACCTCCAGGATAAGCTGCTCCATTACCTTTCCCGGGATGGAGGTGAGGCTGACCGGCCTGTAGTTCCCTGGGTCCTCCTTCTTGCCCTTTTTGAAGATTGGAGTGACAAAGTAAATACTAACTTTTTCAAAATAGAGACATTTCTTTCCACACAAAATGATGCAAACTAGTATTGAATATCATGGTAAAAATATTGTTGTTAATTCTATAAGTTGCTTAGTACCAAAATATAAAATTATAAAAAAATTCATGAAGTTATCAGTGACTGAGACTAATGAGTACATCTGCTCAGTTTGTGGATCACTGTCAGTTATTTTGGATTCCCATCAAAAGGTATCTGCAGTAAAAAATGTTTTTCCCTCTCATTACTCTTCTCAGCAGAGAAAATAAAGACTGCAAAGGCATTAAGTTTTTTTTCCAGTTTAGAATTGGATTATATTTCGTAGCAGGATGTTTTTACTGTCATTGTCCTGAGTTTTACTTATTTGAATAAACTGTAGATTGCAAGGATTTTAGCTCAAACAGTTTTTTCTTTTAATATACTTTTATATAAATTGTCATGTGCCCTATGCATTTTTAAGAACACGAATTACAAACTAGATTATCAGTTTAAAATCTACTTGAGGTTGGGTTTTTTTTGCATTTTTACATACAATGTCTCTTGGCAAACGAGCTTTCAGAACTATTGCAATCAGAAATTCAGAATATTGTGTTATAACTCCATAGATATTTCATTAAAAAGAGCAGATTAGGTGAAATCTGATGTAAATAGTTCCTCTGTCTGTGTGAGTGTCTGTACATGAATGGAAGAGTCAGACTTGTGAAGGATTGAATGTAAGTAAGCAGTTACAGTTTGCACTGGTTTTCCTGTGCTTTGCACTTGGTGTGGTATTGACCAGCATCCACTGGAACAGAGGCTGCGAAAGTAAAGGGGGGGCACTCCCGGTTTGAATTAGGTAGACTGTAATTAGGAGTGAGACTGAAGGTGGAAATAAGTGAGTCTGAGCCAGGAAGTAGTGGAAATAGAGGAGAGTTTGAATTGAGACTGCAGATTATTGGGACATGTTTGTTGCCACCCTGATTATTTCTTTCCATTTTCTTTACTCAGAAAAAGAAGGTTTTTCTCCTAATATAACAGTTGTTTCAAAATAACAAGCCACTTTCTTGTCCACAGATAAAATGCTGGTACTGAAGAGCTGCCTAAAACAGCTCAATAGAGTGTGCCTATGGACAGTGTACACAGAAGTTCTATGTGAATCTAAAATCACATTTTATGTTCCTTAGGATGTCTAAATTTCTCATTTTTTCACAGCTATAGGTTTGGACTCCTGTCCTGAACCACAGACCCCAAGCAATGGGATCAAAATTGGAGACAGATACATGGTTGGAGACGTTGTGTCTTTCCAATGTGATCAGGGTTATTCTCTTCAGGTGAGCCAAGTTTCCTTTTTCAAATGGTAGCTTTTGGTTCTTTAACATCATTACATTTGAGTCTGCCAATATGAAATGGACACTGAACTCTTCAGGAGTTTTGAATACGTGATAAGCTTGCAGGATTGGTAGGTTTTCTCCCAAGTATTAAATTAGCAACTATCCAAATATTCCATGAGAAGTGTATGGCTCTGTGCTGCCTCTGCATTACTGGTCATCTATTAATGATGGCATATTTGGTATTCACAGCTGAACTGCGAAGTGTTGGCAAATCGAGTTAGATGACTTCACAGAATGGTAAGGGTTGGAAGGGACCTCTGTGGGTCATCTAGTCCAACCCCTTGCCTAAGCAGGGTCACCTACAGCAGGCTGCACAGGACTTCATCCAGGCGGGTTTTGAATATCTCCAGAGAAGCAGGATTCACAGTCTCTCTGGGAAACCTATTCCAACTGTCACCCTCTGAGTAAACAAGCTCTTCCACATGTTCAGATGCAACTTCCTCTGCTTCAGTTTGTGCCCATTGCCCCTGGTCCTGTCTTTGGGCACCACTGAAAAGAGTTTGGCCCCATCTTCCGGACACCCACCCTTCAGATATTTGTAGGCATTTCTAAGGTCCCGTCTCCGCCTTCTCATCTTTAGGCTAAACAAGCCCAGCTCCCTCAACCTTTCCTCATAGGACAGATGCTCCAATCGCCTCATCATCCTCGTAGCCCTCTGCCTGACTCTCTCCAGTAGCTCCTCATCTTTCTTGAAGTGGGGAGCCCAGAACTGGACACAGTACTCCAGATGAGGCCTCACTAGGGCAGAGGGGAAGGAGAACCTCCCTCGACCTAGTGGCCACACTCTTCCTAATGCACCCCAGGATCCCATCAACCTTCTTGGCAGCCAGGGCACACTGCTGGCTCATGGTTAACCTATCATCCACCAGTACACCCAGGTCCCTCTCCACAGAGCTGCTCTCCAGCAGGTCCGCCCCAAGCCTGTATCGGTGCATGGGGTTGTTCCTCCCCAGGTGCAGGACCCTTCATTTGCCTTTGTTGAACATCATTAGGTTCCTCTGCGCCCAACTCTCCAGACTGTCCAGGTCTCACTGAATGGCAGCACAGCCTGATGGTGTATCCACTACTCCTCCCAGTTTGGAGTCATCAGCAAAGTTGTTGAGGGGACACTCTAAGTCTTCATCCAAGTCATTGATGAAGAACTTAAACAAGACTGGGCTCAGTACTGACCCCTGGGGGACACCACTAGTTACCAGCCTCCAACTAGACTCAGCGCCACTGATGACAACCCTCAGAGTTCTACCATTCAGCCAGGTCTCAATCCACCTCACCGACCACTCATCTAGCCCACACTTCCTGAGCTCCCCTGTGAGGATATTATTGGAGACAGTGTCAAAATTCTTGCTGAAGTCGAGGTAGACAACATCCAGTGCTCTCCCGTCATCTACCCAGCCAGTCACGCCATCATAGAATGCTATCAGATTGGTCAGGCATGATTTCCCCTTGGTGAATCCATGCTGACTACTGATAACCTTCTTTTCTTCCCCTTGCTTGATGATGACCTCCAGAATGAGATGGTCCATCACGTTTCCTGGGATGGAGGTGAGGCTGACCGGCCTGTAGTTCCCTGGATCCTCCTTCTTGCCCTTTTTGAAGATTGGAGTGACACTGGCTTTTCTTCAGTCTTCGAGCACGTCTCCTTTCCTCCAAGACCTTTCAAAGATGATGGAGAGTGGCTCAGCAATGACATCTGCCAGCTCCCTCAGCACTTGTGGGTGCATTCCGTTGGGTCCCATGGTTTTGTGGGTGTCCAGATTGTTTAAATGGTCTCTAAAATCAATTTTATTGATCTAATTTGATAAGCAATTATCAATAGTTGCTGATGTACATGAGGAAAAAGAAAGTAAGTCAAAAAGTAGAATAAGAACCAACAATGTGGAAGGAAATAATAGTTTTTCTCAGTAATTCTGATAGCAACAGTTGCTTTCTTTCAGGAATTTCTTGGTGTTTTTTATCCAAAAAGGTTTTCAAATATGGTTATGTTTTTGCCAAACAAATTTTCTATGCTCTGACATTAGCAAAATGTATAACTAGGAGCAGTGCAGTAACTGTAAACTGTGATAATTTGCCTCTTTTGAGTTACTTAGCATATGTAACCAGTAGACACCTGTCTGACTACAGGAAAGAGCTTGAAAATATTTTAGAAAATTTGGATAGTTACACTGCAGAACCAAATCCACTGTAAAAAGAGAGAAAATCCACTGTAAAAAGAGAGAAAATAATCACAATACTTATGCGTAGTAAAAAGAAACATCTGAAAGGGAGAAAAAGTTTTGTATATAACAGCACAAGTTTAATGGCTAACAGAGTTATTGATACCTTTGGAGTAAAACAGCAAAAGGATAACTTACGGGCCTTTCTTTCTTCATTAACATCAGTCTGGCCTGTGTCACGTTGAAAATGCAAATAATTTCAAACTTTCATTTTACATAATTCTATTAAGATCTAAATGCTGGGGCCATATGTACTGTGTCAAAAAGAGAAACTGAATTGTTTTTTTTGATGAAAAAAAATTTTAAAAAAGCACAAACTTGCCTGCTTCCAGATCTCAACTGCTGTTTGGATTTGGGACCTGTATCCCTTGTTTCCAGTTTCAAGAGCTCTTAGTCATGCCTGCAGCCTTCTAGCATTTCAAGAATAACTTAAATGCTCTGTGATTGCAGCTCTGATGATAACTATTGATGTTTACTTCTTACATTGCCTGATTTTAGCCTGTCATTCTTAAAGAACAAATTGTCATTTATTTTTTTTCTGCTTTGTTTTAATTTCATACTTAAATACAAATGTGTGAGCAGACTAGCCACAGTAAATGGCTGAAGTAAAGCAAATGTAAAGAACATTGGAGCATAGACTGTGCAAACACACACGTAAAACCTCTTCCCTGCTTATTGTTTTTCTGGCTTATACATTATGACTTGGCCATTTACTTTTTTTTCATCTAGCAAAGTGCAGATATACCTACTCGCACTATGGAGAAAGTGTGCTTATTTTTCTTCTAGGAGAAAAAAAAAATGGGCTGCAGATTGATGAATAATCTGTTCACAGTTACCCTGGATGCTTAAGAGGTATTTGGTTCCCTCAGATGCTACAGGTTCTGAATAGTTAAGGAGATTTAACATGAAAAACTAATTTTTCTCTTTGTATGAAGGTTGAAAAAATAGGCTAAAAGCTACTGATTTTTTTCTGCTAGGTCATCTTAAGTGTATACTACATGATTTTGCAAGATATTCCAAGTAGTTTTCTGTAAGATACTTCATTTTCATTTGCTGTCTCTGGAAGACAATTACTATTACGTGAGACTAATGAACAACACAGAGGGTCGCTCTGGTGGGTCTTGGAACTTATAGAATCATAGAATCATAGAAAGTTTTGGGTGGGAAGGGACCCCTAGAGGTCATCTAGTCCAACCCCTGTAGCGAGCAGGGACACCACTAACTAGATCAGGTTGCTCAGAGCCCTGTCCAACCTGGTCTTGAATGTTTCCAGGGATGTAACAGATTGCCTTGAAGTTGTAACACCTCATCTTATGTAAAGGAAAGCATATTGTAAAGAGGGTCCTTAAATGTCTCAACTTTTAGCAACTTAAGCCAACTATTTTGGGGGTGAGAGTAAGGACTATATTTAGAATGGGTATAACGAATTTGAGATTTAAAGTTGGTACTGTGTAATGTATATAGTTTGTATCTTTTTATAATATTCCACAAATGATGCAAATCAGTGCTGTGTAAACATTGCTTCAATTAGACTTTTAGTTTCTAGACTCTTGGTTTACAGTAAACTTGGCATTACAGAATTCAGCTGGATATAGTTATACTGTTTGAAATAATATTTTAACGGCATAGTCACAGTTGAAATTACAGTCTTCTTTGTTGCACTGAAGGTATGTTACTATTCACAATGTACAATGACAATGTTATACCTTATTGTTCTTATATATTTTGATGATGTTTTAAATTATATACTACTTTTATTTAAATAGGAATGATGTGCCATATACCATATATTTTATTGTATGAATTAGCAAATATTGTGTCATTTTAGGGACATTCGCATATCACCTGTATGCCTGGACCAGTAAGAAGATGGAATTATCCGATTCCAATATGTTTAGGTATGTTCGACATGCATAAACTTTCTTAAATAAGCCAGAATGAGAAACCCGGAGAACTCAAAAATAAGAGATACATATAGGGGAAAGAACAGGAAGAAGTGTTTAAGTAAAAGTGAAAACGGTCAAATTAAGCTGAAGATTTTCGAACTGTATTTTTTTTGGCAAAGCCTTTCTGAAATGTCTAATCAGAAGAAGAAAGAATGAAATATATTCTACTCAGAATCTATCATCATTTCACTTGTCAGTGTTAAGACCTCCAGAGACCCTTGAAACATTTAATTTATTTATGAATCATTTCCACAGCAGAGTGATGACTGTTATAGAAAATACTAAAATAGAAATAATATTACATTTTCATCTCTAATAAGCTCAACATAAGGCATGTCTGCCAAATTTAAGAAGATACGTTATTATTCAAATTAAACTATGTACATGACCATATTAATATTACTAAATCCCAAATGAAACACCTGAAGAGCATTTAAATGTATGCTTTTTATAAGATTAATAAATGCGAAGAATGTAAAACTGTATTCTCTTTCACTGAACAGAATTGCCTTTTTGTTTGGATTCCCTAACAGTAAAAGTTATCTGTAGTTGTTATCTTGAATGTGTGGCAAGGAGGATGCTGCAGATGTCATTAAAGATTTTATACTTTGCTTTTCTTCAAGACAGATAGTGTATCCTCTTGAGCTGCCTCACATAATCCTGTTCTTAATCCTGTGAGGTGTTAAAAACCTCCTACAATGTACTGAGGTAACTCCACTTAGAATTAATAAATATTCAATAACATTCAGATACTTTTAAGAATTTTTTCCACAGTAAGTCTTCAGTTTCCATCAATATGCATTAACATATGTGTAGGAAGACTGATACAATAATTCCACTGCTCTGTGGCAAATTCTGAAGACAAAGATGCTGTGTTGAAATTTTAGGGGTTTTGCTTTTCCTGTTTTACTTCTTTTTTCCAAGTAATGATTTTTAAATGTGTTTCTAAGGATGTAGCAACTTTTAATTGGAAAATACTCTTTAAAATAATGTATTTACCATAATTAACATCTTCAAATCCAATACCGAAGTGTACGTTACTTTATTCACGGGTGTCATGCCTGAAAAAAAAGAAGTTCAAATATCGATTTAGTTCAATTTCTGGAAATAAGTGAGTGTGTGCATTTTCTAAATCTGTTTATTTTGTCACATCTTTAGAACAGCAGGATACAAATGCAGTTTTTAAAAGGCCTCTTGAAATGCTTTGAGTACAGAATCTTTTTAAAATACATTATTATGTTATATTATTCAGATGCTCCTTTACAAACAAATGTGGAATTGTGTCAATGCTGCTATGACCTGATGTGTGCTGCTTGCCTGTTCATGAGGGTAGTTCATGCAGACATAATGCAGAGTAAACTTCTATTCTCTTTTCTGGTGCATGTGCCCCCCAGATTAAAACCTAGTCAATTCAGAGTAGATACATATTTTCAAAGTACCTGCTTGTAAATAACTTTGCTACAGATATTTAGTGGCAAGGAAATGTTTGCATATTTTTTGAAATATAAACATTGTTAGTATTGTATTACTGACGTTGGAAGGATCTTCGATGTTCTGGATTAATTCTTAGCTTATTCTACTCCTATGAAAAATTACTTTGCGTTTTTTTGCAGCACAATGTGGTGGTGGCACGTCAGACTTCAGTGGAGTGATCCTCAGCCCTGGGTTTCCTGGCAACTATCCTAGCAGTTTGGATTGCACATGGACAATAAAGCTGCCCATTGGTTTTGGTATGTGTTCTTTCATGGATTAAACTAGTTGGGTTTTTTATGGATCCAAAACACTGAACATAGATTTAAAATATTGTGAATATTTATCCTGGGGAAAAAAAAAAAAAGAATGAAAAAAAGGAATTATAATTCATTTAAAGAATTTATCAAAACCTTAAAAGAAAGCTAGACTAGAAAAGTTACAAGATTCTTGATTTTTCATTTAACATGTATTACAATTTCACAGAATCATAGAATCACAGGTTGGAAAAGACCTTGAAGATCACCAAGTCCAACCATCTACCCAACACCACCAAGCCTACTAAACCATATCTCAAAGTGCCACATCTACAAGTTTTTTGAAACACCTTCAGGGATGGGGACTCAACCACCTCCCTGGGCAGCCTATTCCAATGCCTGACCACTCTTTCAGTAAAGAAATTTTTCCTAATGTCTAATCTAAACCTCCCCTGATGCAGCTTCAGGCCATTGACTCTCATACTATCGCTAGTTACTTGGAAGAAGAGACCAACACCTGCCTCACTACAACCTCCTTTCAGGTAGCTGTAGAGAGGATTAAGGTTCTTCCTCAGCCTCCTCTTCTCCAGACTAAACAGCCCCAACTTCCTCAGCCACTCCTCATGAGACTTGTTCTGTAGACCCCTCGCCAGCCTTGTTGCCCTTCTTTGGACATGCTCCAACTCCTCAATGTCGTTCTTGTAGTGAGGGGCCCAAAATCAAACACAGTACTCCAGGTGCAGGCTCAGCAGTGCCGAGTATAGGGGCACGATCACCTCCCTACTCCTGCTGGCCACACTGTTCCTGATGGAAGTCAGGATGCTGTTGGTCTTCTTGGCCACCTGGGCACACTGCTGGCTCATGCTCAGCCAGCTGTCGACCAACACCTCCAAGTCCTTTTCCTCCAGGCATCTTTCCAGCCAGTCTTCCCCAAGCCTGTAGCGTTGCATGGGGTTGTCATGCAGGAACAGTGCGGGACCTGGCATTTGGCCTTGTTGAACCTCATACAGTTGGCCTCGGCCCATCAATCCAGTCTGTCCAGATCTCTCTGCAAATTTCCTGATAAAGACAAAATTATTTAATTAAAATTTTCTTACTTAACAGACTTAGTTCCCCTTTGTGATGTCATAAACCCCCCCCAAAAAAATAGTGATTACAAATATGTTGCACGAAGTCAGTATCAGTTTAGGAGAAGTTAAAGCTACATTTGAGTTCATTATTTTATTATTAAGCTTCTTTGCATGTCCTAGATGAATATTGCAGCAGCATAGAAATGTTCTTGGAAGGGATCTCTAGAAGGCTCCCACTCAAAGTTGTCAAGCGTTTTACTCAAAGTGAAATTATCAGTAACACTAGATCGAGTCCACTACTACTGGCAGATCCTTCTCAGCAGGGCTCCTACTCACCTAATCAATTCCCAGCCGGTACCAACACAGAAGTGTCTTGTGCTCTAGATGCAGAACTTTACACTTCTCTTTGTGCACATCATCAAGAAGGGTTTGTTTATTCAGCCCTCATGTTTTTCAGTGTTTCTCTGGACAGAAGTTGTGCCATTTGGTATATCATCCACGCTTCCTAGTTTAGTATCCTTTACAAATTTGTGGAGGGTACATTCTCATTATCCAGGTCTCTCATGAAGACTTTGAATAGTGTAAGCTCGCATATCAACCCATGGAATATTGTACTTGTTACTGGCAACCAACCAGAGATTGAGTGACTGATTATCACCCTTGGAGCCTTGAAGCTCCACTAATCTTTAACCTGCTTCTTCTCCATTTATCAAGTTCATACATGTTCAGCTTCCAGATGAGAATGCTATACAAGACTGAGTCAAAAGTCATAGCAGAATTGAATATATTATTTCTACTCTTCTCCCTTTATCAATTTAATCATAGAAGGAAATCATGGTCAATCAGCTGTGATTTAGTAAACCCATGTTAACTTTTCCCTTTTTGTCTTTTATGTATTTAGAAATTGCCTCCAATTAGACAAGTTCCATAATCTTTCCTTTGACTGCAGTGAACCTGCAGTTGCCATTGCCCAGGTCCTCTTTCTTGTCTTAAAGCTGGGTGTATCTTCATATTTTTTCTGGTCACCAGAACTTCTCTTATTCCCCACTATTTTGCATACGTAATATCAGCATTTCAGTTACGTTGGCTAATCCCTTGAGCAACATTAGGTGGATCCTGTATATCTATTATTGCAAAATCTTCATTCAAAGCTGGCCAATATAGTTGTCCCATCTAATTTTTTATGCTTGTGATGCTTTTGTAGGAGCACATGAACTTGGATTTTTTTCTTTATATGCTAGTTGAATGGCATGCTGTTTACTCAGACATGCCTCACAGTTTTCTATTTAATATCTGCCATCTCCTGTCATCTAATCTAGTTGATGATACAAAATTTATGGGTCTTCCACAGTAAGTGAATGTGACATCCCAAATAGTTTTCCCTTCTGCATCTGTTCAGATTCTTTTTCTTCTCTTTTTAAAATCACTTCTGTGATCTTTTTGATCATAGGTCCTGTGAGCCTGTTTCACTTATGATTTAAATGAAAGTCAAATGTTCAAACAAAACATTCAGTAATATTGACTTAACAGAATCTATCTGTGGAAAATACATTATGTCAGGATAGGGATTTTCGTATAGAACCTAACTGCTTTGTTTGCATTTTGTTCAGAAGTAGCAAGATTCAAGTCAATAATTGATTATTTTATTAGCATTTTATAGAAATAGAGTCGACACTTTAATTCTGCCATTACCTGAATTTTAGACAGCTCGATATGACAGCTTCTAGTATTTCATCATGAGTTGTAATGCTGTCTAGAATCTTCAGATCCCATGCAGATCCCTGCTAGTTTTGCTGTTCATGCTCCTTTTTCTAGAAGAAAACTAAAACTTCACAGAAGGAAAAGTGCTTGACATTTTTGACCATTTCTAAACAGTTATGTTAAAAGCTGAGTTGAAAATTAAACTTAAATTTCATTGTAACAATGAAAAATGATATTTGAAAAACTGATGGCTAAGACTGGTATTAGTGATGCTGTGGTTCTAGTCCAGTGGAGGCACACACAACAAACTCTTCTGAGAAGTAAATAGAAAAACTCAAAAACACCGTGATGGGAACCTTCTGTAGGCTTTCACTTCTTTAACTGTTTCTAACAAGATTATTTGCCAGTTAGAAGTTACATATCATAAGCTTTTCCACTTTGTTAGCTAACGATCTAATGTAAACCAATGACACTACGTTGATTTACAATCAACTTTCAAAGTTATTTTATATGATTTGTTGCTATTCTTTTCTGACATTTATGGTTAGATTTTATATATAAATATATGAAATAATCATTCAGGAGAGGTATCTAAACTGCAAAAAGCCATAGAAAAAAACAGTCTACCAAGCAGAAATCTGAGACAGAGGCAGGTGCTACAGCCTGAGCAAAGGATGAATAATTTGGAAGTTTGATGTGGTTCAAGACTCGTAGTGAAAGACCTTAGCATGCAGAGAGTGAAATGATGGGCAAGAATATATTGGAGCTGGTTTTGTATCAAACAAAGTGGATGAAAGAGAAAAAAATTGACAGTAAGTTAGCATGAGCTGCAAGTTATTAATGACAGCTTAACCTTTGGACAAGTGTTTGGTTCACAGGATCAAATACAAGGCCCACCCTACAAATATGGATAGAGAAAGAGGGATGTTTGGATATAACTACATTCTCTGTGTAGGAAATATTTGGAAGTCTGGCTAAGTCAAAGAAAGACACTTATAAGCAGAAGCTTGCTTAGCAGATATAGACTCTTCATATAAAGAGGGACAGGAATGATCAAGGTAACAGTAATTTAATTATCCGCCAACCTTTTTTCCTGTAGCAAGTAAAACATTACCTGCTTCAGAAAACCACTCATAAACTTTACAAGGTATCTAGGGAGAAAGCTCTAAAAGACAGTGACAAACACCATTTAGCTATTACTGTTTAAGAGTTGTAAAATTATTTATGACTTTTCAATAATTAATCTGACATTATATCTTCTCCTTTCAATTTTATATGAAATCATGCTGGTTGTCTTTGCCAGAAACACCAGTGGGACTCAGTCATCTTCTTAATGAAAGTACTCCATTACTATTCCATAGTTGCAATAACTCCAGATAAAATTCAAATTCTATTTTGTTGTAACTTGTATAGAAATATGTATAAATAGGGAAAGGTTTAAAGACCCCTATAATTACTCTGCTGCTGAACATTTCTCCTCCTGCCACACGATTGTTGTAATACATCGCCTGGTTGTGAGAGATAACTTGCTAATGGATATTAAGCTACCTTCGTGTTCCTTACTGATTCAAGTAATCAGAAATTTATGTCAGCAAGATCATCATATGCCACAGGGTATGAGAAATACATAATTGAACTGCTTCTTTAATGGAAGAGGTACTGGTGAATGATGGTTAGATAGTAACTTTTACATTTTTTGTTAGTCAAAAATAATATATATGTTAAGTGATGTAAGGGGAGCAGCCACCTCCTGCAGTGATGCTTGTCAAGGACTCTGCTGTCCAGCTTCTGGAGCCCAGCCTGATGCCCAGGGATGCAAGGTTTCTGCCCAGGTCAAGGGACATGTCTGTCACTTTCCTATCTGCAGATTCAAACACCAACAAAGCTGGGCACAGACACACACACAGAGGACAATGACATGACCAGTCACACAGACTGCCACAGAGAAGGTGGTCCATTCAACAGCACCTACATAAAGGATTCACATAGAATACAAGCACAGGCAGCCAAGGCCGCTTCTCCTCTTGGGTTGGCAAAGACAGAAGGCCACTAGTGCAGGCGCACACAGAACACTCTTTAGGTTCACAGTATGCACACTTTTGAGAATCCCTTGAGTGTCCACCTGGCACTCCTGTCTGCTTGTCAGGTCCCCTTACCTACTTCACAGGTCCCATATCCACTGGCTGGTCCAGCTTGATGGTCATTGCGGATGCGCAACACTCACACACTTGTCCCTCATACACTCCTCATTCATCTTTTCCAGCATGGACCCTCTGTCTGCCTGGTATCCTGGGCTGGACCCAAAGCCTTCCTAATCACCAGCTAGACCAGTCTGAAGTTTGTTAGCAGATGACACATCCCCACCCCCCCTACAGCAGAACTGGAGAAGATATAGATATTTGTCCTCTCAGCAGCCAGCACCAGGCACAGAGGCTGTGACACACAGTCCCGCTCCAGCCACCTCCACAGAGAGATAGTTGAGAAAAGATAGGAGATGATAGGACAGACTGGTGATCAGGTGCAGGGCTCAACCAGACAAATATACTGACCAGCCCGATTCTACACACAACGAGCCTCTTTTACTCCCTTTTCTGCCTACCCCCCTCTTTGTTTCTGCCTACTCCCCTTTCCCTTGTGTGTCCCCTCAGTGGTTTGGATAGGTCTACCAATTCCTACACCCCTCCCTCTATGGGGTCCTCCTGGTTTACTGTCTTACCAGTTGCAAAGTCCAGGCTGATCTTTCTGGAATTTGTGTCTGTAGTTTCTTGACAGACCATCAATTATTGTGACTGGCAAGGTTTGTGGCTTGTCGTTGGTTCCATGTTCGCTTTGTCAAGTCTGTGTCTTTGTATATTTTGGTTTCTGGTTTCCCCCTTTTCTGTTGGTTTCCCAATTGATAAAGTCCCTGATTAGATAACCTTGCTGTAACAGACATTCTTACACTCTCACTTGACCTCATCTGTTGGTGTGATTGATCAGTTCTGCCTCCCTCAAGTCTGTGTACCTGTATGTTCTAGTTTATGGCTTCCCCCTTTCCTTATTTTCCCTTGCTTCATTGATCAATTTCCTTGACCAGATACCCTTAAAGGAGCAGACACTCTCCTTCCACTTACCTTTACAATATATATAATCCATATTATATGCATAATTTTTACTGTGCCTCATTTATATATATATATTTAATATATGTAAGCTGAGACAGATCAGTTAGTGTACAACCAATATGCAGCTATCTCTGGGATAGAACTGTGTCATTGTTTTTTTCCAGGTGTGGCACACATGATTTTTTTTCTTTTAATAGATCTGGAGACTATTTTATGCAGTTGAAAACAGGAAAGATTTAACTAAATTTAAGGTATTCAAAGTCCAGAACTGAAATTTGCCAAAAATGCACAAACAACAAACTGCCAAAAAGCAGTATGTAAATAACCTACAGTTCAGTGCCTTAGATCATGTTAATATCTCAGCGCTAGCATTTCTTACCTTACCAGCCTTTCAGAATTAGCAATGCATGAGGAGAAAGAATGCTTCATACTGAGTTCCATGGACTGCATCTGGGAGTGTAACAAACACATTGCCACTGGTTACATTATTTTCTGATATTATAGGTGTAAAATGTACACACTTTGTTTTCCCTCCTGGTTTTGATACTGATGGCTTTTATTTACTGTTGATATTTTTCAGGTGTCCATTTGCAATTTGTTAATTTCTCGACAGAGACCATTCACGATTACTTAGAAGTTAGGAGTGGATCTACAGAAACTAGCACTGTTATTGGGAGACTAAGTGGCCCGCAGCTGCCAGCCTCTCTGTTCAGCACAACTCATGAAACCAGCTTATACTTTCACAGTGATTACTCACAGAACAAACAAGGATTTCATATTTTGTATCAAGGTGAGATTTTGACATTCTTATGTGAGAAAAGGTGGCTGTTGAAGGTTATTGCTTTTTTCGGCATTTCTAAAAGATAAACATGAAATAAAGGATTTTGTGTATTTCAAACCAAAGTGTTATGCGTTGAGAACAAACAGAAGAATATAGAAAATTAAGATGAAAAAGGAAAAATAATTGCACATTCTCTTTAAATAATCAGTTCAAATGTACGCAAACAGATAATTACCCATGTCTGAATTTGACTGGCATATTAATTTACATTGCATGGCTTTACAAAATAAGCATGTCCATTGTTCTGTCTATGGGAATCTCAATTTTGTGTCTTGGGTTCTGGAAGGGGAAGATCCAAATATTGTTTGAGAGTATTGGGTTCATGTAAGCTAGTACAGAACAATGCCAACTCAGAAATCTCCAAATCCATTTTATTTCCTAATTGGAAATATCACTGGAAGGTTCTTTTTCTGTCATACACACATAGGTCATGCAGAGCTGGTGAAGACTGCAAGATCATAATTCTATTTATATATTGCAGATTCATTTAAAAGGTCACCACTGTTCACAGAAAAAGGTCAAATGTATATTTTAAATGATACCTGTTTTCATTGTATGAATAATATCAAAGAATGATTTTAAGAGCTTCTACTTTATAGCAGTCTCCTGTTACTCTTTCTATAGTAACAAGTCCAAATTGACTTGAACTCTGTGTAACATTATGGAAGTGAGCCACTGTAAAAAGTGTTAGCCTTTAAAGAAAAAGTTAGTTTATGACTTAAATTGCCTGGTAAGATTTTATTCAATTCTTGTTTGGAATATGATACAATTTGTACGAGTAAGGCAGCTTTAAAATCTACTGTTGAGAGCGTACATTATTACTGCTGTTAATAATAACAGTAATGATTTTGGAAATGCTGTTATTTGTCAAAGAATTAAAAAAAACCTCCTGTGTTTTTAAACACATAAGAGAGAACTGTTTTTTTCAAAAGTACATTCTGTGATCTTCTGATTTTCATAGAACCATAGAATCCTTAAAGTTGGAAAAGACATCTAAGATCATCAAGTCCAACCGTCAGACCATGACCACCATGCCTACTAATTTTGCACAGCGTGTTCGTTCTCAGATCTGTAATTACAAGCTAATGCTTTAAATCTTCTTGTAAAATATCACCAAGATGTGAGAGGCTTATTTTCAAATCTTACTTGTTTGCTTTAAAATCTTTGATACTCACAGTTCATTGTAGAGCCTTTTAATTCTTCCAAGAAAAACAAGACAATTATAGACAAGTTTATTTCTCCTCTTCCTTAAACATAAGAATGTAAAAAATGAAAACCTATTGGATCAGAAAAAAGCTGCATCTTACTCACTATGGTATCTCCAAGTGACAAAAAGAAATGCTACTCAGCAGCACAGAAACCTAGCCAGTTTCTTTTGTACTCTCCTGGTGTCCACAGTTGTTGTCAGACTCCATTACTGTGGGATTTGATGGCAGTTTCGAGATCAGCCTTTCCACTGTCTTCACGATTTTTGTGCACTTCAGTCGTATCACCCCCAGTCTCTTTCCCAAGAAACCATGTTTAGCCATGCACTCAGTAATGTTTATTATCATAGACTGTATCGTATTGCCAGGTATAGAAGTCAGACTCACTGATCTGTCATTTCAAAGATCTTCTCTAAAGATAGATGTGATTTACCCTGAGAAATCACCACTTCCCTAGATCAGATCCTGAAATGATATGATACACATCTTCTTTCAGTAGCTCTTCTGGGTGAAATCCATCTGCTCCTGGTCCTTTGCCTTATCTATTTAATGTAGTAGTTTTGTATTTACATCAAATTTATCTAGTGACTTAGACCTGTGTAATACAAGCACCATAATTTGTCTGCAAATCTCTACACAGTCTTCAGCAGTAAAAACAGATACAAAGAATTTACTGAGTCTTTCTCTCTATGGCATCCTAATCCATAGGAGTCCCTTTTCTCTCGTTTGTCGTCAAACGATCCCACCACCTTGCTAGCTGAATTCTTGCTTCTGATATTGTCAATTTTTTTTTTTTTGTGATCAACTGAGACATTTTCTGCAAGATATTTTTTGAAATTATTTTTGGTGTTTATTTTCTATTTAAATTTAACCTGTTATGTTTTATGACTTTTTGGAAAGGCAGATTTTCATTATTTAAATGCCAACATTTTCCCTGTTGCAGCATCTTTAACTTTCCTAATATGAGTCACATAGACATTTTTCTGAACCACTTCAGTGGTTTTTTTATTCTGAATTGTAAAACATGTTTTACCTTGTCTTTTAAAGTAGTGCCAATTAGCAGATTCCAATCTACATTACTTTATTTTTGTATGATTTCCTTTCCAGATAATTTAATATCCCTGTGCTGGGTTTATTTGAGTTGTTCTCTCCCAACACAATCAAACTGTATTATGACTGCTCTTATGGAGCAGGTTTCCCATGAATATCTGTTAAACTAAGGCTTGAGTACCAAGCTGGTTGAAATATAAAATTACATCTTTTTTTTTGTGGGTGCTCAGATTGCTTGTTCTACAGAATAATTATTTCCTGAATTCAAATTTTTATTTCTTGAAGTCACCCTGGTGAGGTGAATATTGGTTAGTCCAGTACTACTACTTGTTGTATTTTTGAAGCTTCTCTAATTTTACTTAAGATTTCCTGTTCACTGTAATTTTCCTGTCTAGACGTTTGTAGAAGTAGCTCAGTGCTACACAGATTTCTGGAGTTTTAATTTCCATCTATTAGTATACTGTAGTGTTTCTTTTTTTTTTTTTGTAATATTTTTCAACTATGGCATTTAATATAATTTCTAAATGATAGTGCTGCTCTTCCACCTGGAAGTCTTTGCCCTCTCAGTCTTGGAAAGGTGGTCACCTGGCAACACTGCATCATGCTGCTCTATGCCATGCCTTTCACATCAGAGCACTGGGCTGGTTCAAGCATTCTAGATCCCACCTCTTGTGTTTTAGGCTCCTATTTTGGTGTGAAAAGGCTTCTTAGTTTGGCCCTTGTTCTGTTCCTTGATACAGTGAACATCACTCAACATACAGTGTAGGCTACCTGATTTGCTTTTCTTATTTATTGTAATTCTGTTGTTTGTCTTTCTCCTGCACTTTTTCTAGAGGTGCATGGGCTGTTAGCCTCCTCCCTCTCATGGCATCACATCAGTCTTCTGTACCGTTAGTTTTTTCGTATGTTTCTAGTTTATGTACTCTTCTAAAACATTTTTAATTTTCTTTGTCAGTAGCTTGGATCCATTTTGATCAGGGTGCAATTAAAGGTGCACTTAGAAGCAATATGTAGTCCTAAAGAGCCAGTTAGTGGCCTACCTTTTTGAAGATGTAAGTGGAGAAAACACAAAGTCTAAATCCTTTTCTACTCTTTTCTTTTGTAGTGTAGTATTCCTGTACTTATTAAAATTAAAAGATAAAATTCAGAGTCTAGTCTTATTTTTGCCTTTATGAACTCTGTTCCAAAAAAATGTAGGGGAGAATGTTGGGTATTTTTTTGTTTGTTTCTTTATACACACACACAAACACATATATTACCGAAGTATAAAGAACATTAGACAATGTGGCATATTACGGCACGGACTCAACTTGTAGTGCAAGTGAGACAAAGTTTATTTTGCAAGCAGTGCTTTATACATCTTTACCCAGACATTAGTCAGCTAGGGACTTTCCATCCTAACAAGGTAGCTATTTGCACGAATTCTTCACTCAGTTTTGAGCCAGTCTGCAGACACATCACGCGCTAGCCAGCCAATGCGATTGCTGATCACGCGTTGTCTATGCGCTTGCGGTTTGTTGTAACAGGGACCCCTTTCTCTTGCTTATCACGTTTACTTCAGCACTTCGGTCTTGCTTTTCTGCTTACTGCAGCAATTTGTTGTCCCTGTCTCCCACAAGACAATTTAAGCTTTGGTTATAGTATTATGTTTTCCATATGAGGTTTGGAATTGGAAATTAGATTCTATGCATATTTCCAAAATTGCTGTGGGAATGTTTGACTGTCTTTCTCCTAGTGTGGGACCAATTATTTGGATTATTACCATGATGGAACTTAAGATGTATGGCGTGACTATGATTTTTTAATTTTATTCTAATAAAAATCTTTTATTTTTTAAGTAATAAGAATTTGTATTTTACTTATATTTTTCTCATTATTATTATTTATTTATTTCAGCATATCAGCTACAAAGCTGTCCTGACCCTCGACCATTTCGTAATGGTTTTGTTATTGGGAATGACTTTACTGTGGGACAAACTATTTCATTTGAGTGTTTTCCTGGCTACACATTAATTGGAAATTCAGCTCTGACCTGTCTTCATGGCATCAGTCGTAACTGGAATCATCCTCTCCCGAGGTGTGAAGGTATGTTCTTGTGACCTATGAACACTTCATTATTTGTAAGGCTTCCTATGGACAGTTAGCTGAAATCACTTCAGCTTTTCATTTTACAGAGGCCCATATTTTTATATTGTGGTCTTTGCAGAGGACGTATTCAATTTTGCACATGAAAATTTGTGCAGAGAAGCTGAAACGTTTCATGGAAACATGAAATCTCTGAAAATGTGTCTGAGTGTCCTGGTTTTGGCTGGGACAGAGTTAATTTTCCTCCCAGTAGCTGCTGTGTTTTTTATTTAGTACAAGAAGAGTGTTGATAACACTGACGTTTTTAGTTGTTGCTAAGAAATCAAGGATGTTTTTCAGTTTCTCGTGTTTAGCTAACAGGTGTACAAGAGCTGGGAGGAAGCATAGCCAGGTAGGTAGCCCAAGCTGTCCAAGTGAAATATTTCATACCATGGACATCATGCTCAGTTTATAAATGGGGGTTGGCCAGGGGCAGGAATCTTCTTTTTTTTTTATCCTCTTTTCTGTGAGTTCAAAGCCTCTCTTGTCTGGGAGATAGAACTTTTCTGGGAGATAGTCCTTTTTGGGGGGTTCCACATAATATGCAGATCCATGAGCTCTGGGTTCTGCAACTGCTGCTCGGGGACTGGCTGCAAATCAGTCATCAGGTGATAAGGAAATTGTATTGTGTCTATTTTGTTTTGCATATTCATAGATATTGGTGGTAGTAGTAGTAGTATTAGTAGTAGCAGTTCCTGTGTTGTCTTACTGTCTTTACCTCATCCCACGAGTTTTACCATTCATCTATTTCTCCTCTCCATCCTGCTGGGAGGGGAAGGAGAGGGGTGAGCGAGCCTCTGTCTAATGCTTAGTTGCTGGCTGCTGGGTTAAACTATGACATATAGATAAGAAGTTTATTTCTGGAAGGTTAGGCTGAAGGTCTGTAATGTGGAGACCTGTGCTGCTTTTTAGTCTAGGTGGGGCTACAGAGTAAAAGCTCTGCACTGAATCAAGAAAAAAAGATTCAAAAAGTGAATTTCCCAACTCTGGCCACTTGTGTTCTGTCTTATCAGTTAGAAAGAAATATTAAAGGTGACATAAAGTGCAGTTGTGCTCTATTCAGTGCCGTGTGAAGTCCTTTGTACTCATATTTTTTGTGAATGGGCATTTTTTTAAAATTACATATTTTAACCTTTTACATTTTTTCACACTGATATGCTTGCAACAGGTAAGCAGATTCAAGGAACTGCGCCTTCCACATAGCTGAAATTTTGAGGAGACAGAATGAATGTATATGATGATTCTATAAAGGTGTTTATCTTATCCCTAGCTGTGCTGAGAGGAACTTGTATCTAAGCAGGAGGCCATAGTAGGTCAGTCATGCACTGTCATCAGACTCTGAAACAGACAAGGCTGGATGTTTTAGTAACACAGAAATCTCATTGAGAAAAATCTGTGCACCACACTATTACTTTCTTCTGGAAGCTCCAGGTTTGTCACAAATGTGGCAACATTCATAGAGCAGTGTTAGATTCCTGAAGAAACATGGACACAGTGAAAATACTTTGTATTCAATACTGTCATCCTAAAATCCTACAGTCCTAGGACCATAAGATCCAAACACAGCAATTAAGTTATTGACTGTAAAGGTCTCTAGATGCCTAAACGTAGGTTTCCACAGAGATGAGACCTGTACAAGGTGTTGACTGCCTACTTTCGTACACCATAAATACTCCTCCAGTTTCAGGAGGGGTATTCAGGACCTGAGTTAAAGGCCTAACTTCCTTCTGTATTGTATGGTAAAAGCTCAATATTAAGAACGGGATCCTCAATACCAACCATGCTGAAGAGGAATGCCTGGAGAAAAAAAAGAAAAAAAAAAAGGAAAAGAAAAGAAAATAACAAGCTGCCCTGTTTTGTTGATTTTTGCATTGTATTCTGAATCATCTACCTAAATTTAGATACTTAACTTAGAAGTCTCATTACTCAGAATTCCTTCTGGAGTCAGTGAGCCACAGGCATTTCTGGGGTATGTGCTAGCTACATTAAGACCTGTCTGATCCTGAATTCAGAAGGAGAAGCCTTATCATATAAAAGAGAGATGACACCTAGACTATATGTCTTTTGAAAGGGGAAGAAGTTAATTTATCACGATTAGTTTTCAACTCCCATTTTCTGGATCCTGAGGGAATAGTAATGGTTCATGTCTACTGCTAAACAGCTTAGCTGCTCACTATCACTTAGTTCTAGGTGCTTTTTCTTTGCCTCAGAATCCAGACAAGTAATTTGCTGAATGGAGTGATTCTGTTTCTTTTAATTACCTTACCGCAACCAGGAATTTAATTAGTAAATTCTAAGATGCTCAAATCATGTTGCTGTACTGTCTATAGCTTTTGATGAAGTTCCTGAAGAGCAGCTGGAATTTCTTTATTTCTACTTAATGTGATATAAAAAGATGCAGATAAAAAATCAACGTAATTCATAATGGGGATCTAACATGTGTCCTGTGCTTGAATGATTACAGATTGCCAACACTACTCAGCTCCCAGAGAAATTTCTTAAATGATATGGGGTTTTGTGCAAATATTTACTCTGGTATTTTTAGTAAAGAGTTTTTGACATTTTTATATGCTGTTTATGTTTTTCAGTTTTAGGGTTTTTTTTCTTTATTCTCGAGGGAAGAAAGGTAATTATGTATCTTCTCTTTGTACTTGGTTTGATTTGAGATAAAGGCCTTGGGTTCGAAACCATTACAATGAAGTGGGCTTTTTTGTGTATACCTAGTGCCAGAAATATACAGTATGTTTTAAATCTGTATTTGATTTAATATCTGTATGGTAAGGCAGCATATACTAAGGTTTATATGATGTCTCAGGCTTCTTGCAGCAGATGATCTGAAGCAAATATCACTAAATGGGCTTCCTGTTTCGTTCTCTTTTCCTCACATCATCATGCACCTAAAATCCCTTTAACTGCTTAGCACTGTCTAACACTCTCTGACCCTTCTTAATATATCTCACTCACTTTCATTCTTTTGGAATCTATTCCCTCTTGTTTTCCAAGAAATCTCATTGCCTGACAGTCATCAGCCCATGTCTTCACTCCTCTAAAACCCTGCTGCAAAATCAGTTCTGTCTGCACTGCTCAAAAGCCCTTGAGACTTTGAAGCTAAAAGGTGAAGAAAGGCGATATACCAGCTGTTGAGTCTGGATGGATGAGATGTGACTGTGAAAGTCTCCTTACCCTGCAGTTCATCACTGAAGTATATACATAAACCATAACACATACTTTACCTAAATACAAACAATACATGACTCCTATATGTCAAACCTATATTTGCAACGACCTGTTCTCTGCTTAGAGGTTCTTAAGCGTATTTTAGGGAATCTCAATTGCCATTCCATGTCTGTTTGGGGTGCAGTGGGAGGAATGTACAGAAAATAAAGAAAATTTTGCCATTTTAGGCTTTTCATACTTTTCCAGAACTAGGCTTCTGTAACATAATTTCCCTTCTGCAGTAATAGGTTGATGTCATACTCAACAAGCATTTGAAACCTCTGTGGAGAAAATCATATAGTTTTCAGTTTTCCTGAAATGCATAGTTATGAAAGTCCAAAAGCTGTATGATCAGTCTTGCACTGTATGATGTCTAAAACTTGTGCACTTCCACAAGAGTTATAGAAAGGTCTTTTACTTTGTCTGCCAGAATTTGTCTGAAGAAATGCAAAATTGTTATTCATACTGTTGCACACAACATTTTTATTTTCAAATTCCCCTCTAGTTTCCCCCCACACATCCTCTGTCAACTTAGCATATCTCTTCTCTCACCTGATGATTTTGGTTCGCTACCTTCTTGTGACAATAAATGAAAGCAATTAATGTGTTTTGCTGTTAATTTGTAGCTGGCATTTAGACTAAGCTGTAACAAAGTGTTTTTCTATTTTGCAGGTAATAATTTAAACCAATGTCTAAAAATTACTTTAGTTCCAGTTCTGACAGTATTTATGACATTAGAATTATTTTTCATTTTATTTAGATTTGACCAATAATGTCAAAATAGGCTTCTGACTGCGAAAAGCTCAGTAAAATCTGTTTTCTATACACAACAACAGTTTTATATAATCTAGTTATAGTGTACCTAATGTGTTTAAGAGTATGGCTTTTATATAGTCTAAGAAGAAGGTAAGAAGCATCTAATATTTTTTTACAAGCAAATGTCTTTTTTATAGCTCTCTGTGGAGGAAATATAACTGCAATGAATGGCACCATATACTCTCCAGGATACCCTGATGAGTATCCAAACTTTCAAGACTGCTTCTGGCTTGTAAGAGTACCACCTGGGAATGGAATCTACATCAATTTCACAGTTCTCCAAACAGAGCCAATATATGATTTCATAACTGTCTGGTAAGAAAACACTTTTCGCATTGATTTAATCTTCATGTGACACTATCTAACAAAGTATGAATTAAAAAGGGTATATTTGAGAATTCTCCCTCGACACTGGTGTTCTCTCTTGGGGAAATGGGTGATTTACACTCATCCATGTTTTCCAAAGTACCATTTTCTCTAGATAGGACTGGACATGAAGTTTCAAAACCCTTGTCTTAAGAATTCAAAAATAGTAATATAGTTCCTCAGTTTCTCAATGAAGAAAAGCATTCAGAAGTATGCTATGACAGCTTATCAACAACCAAGAGAAGTAATACTCAAGAGTGATAATAAGCAGTTGCAGCTGTGTGTATTGCAATGTTTCAGAGTGTTAATACAAGCAATTACAGTGACACTTTCTTCATTTCTTCCATGCTGGCTTCTTATAAACTGTTACGAGTACTTAGAAGGAGGGACTCTATTTGTATTTGGCTATGACAAAAACAGTTGAGGTAACGATAGCTGTAAACAAATTATATTCTGTGTATACTTGAATCCATATCTATAATGAATCTTTTCATATAATGAAGCCCCCATTTTTCTTAGTTTCAAAGTTCATAAAGGCAGGAGGCTGTAATGAAGTGTAACAGCTCCTATAGTAATCTTGAAACTGTTAGTGAGTCTCCTAGACAATTTAACAGGGGCTAAGACCTTTTGGAAGCTTGCCTAAAACAATAATCCGCTGATTATTGAATCTACAGATTTAAAATCGTCAGCTTGAGAGAGTAGTCTTTTAGTCTGAGTAGTGCAAAATAATGAGATGCAATTTGGAATATTGGTTATTCATTTTATGTTTCCATTGCACAGAAATCTATCATGGATTCATATGAATTCGTATAACTCAGGATTTCGTTCTTACTTTCCTAAACATTAAACAGTTCTCTATACACTTTTGTGATCATTTCTGTAGGGTTTTTTTTTTTTTGCATCTTGTCTACTACAAACTGTCTTGCCCTGCATCCCAGATACTTAATTTCTTTGCCTTAAAGTATAACCAGAATTTGATAAGAATATATACCTAGACTATTGCCCTGATAAAACTCAGAGAATTTTGAATCCCTTTAACAGTTCACCACTTGTTTTGTGTATCATATTTGAGCTGACCTTCAGAATATTTCCTGAATTAAATTATACTTTCATGTGCATATGGACACCTTTTCTCTACTTCATCCCACACAAACTAGAAAACTACTGTCCACTTCAAGTGCTTCTTCCATTCAGCTCTTCCTTTCTACCATGTGATTTCATGTGTTTTCAGCTATAGTCCTGGAGGTATTACAAACTTAGTTCTTACAGTAAAATTGCATATATTATGATAAATGTAAAACCTCTGGTTTACTTCATTATGTGTTCTTTGCTGATTTTTTTTTAGATATTTGTATCCTATTCAGATTAACAACCCATTTAGGAGAATGTTCTGAACTTTAAGCATCTATTAATACTATTCATGTATATATCATGTGTGTTATATATGTATGGTTCATATACCTGTATAAGCTGTATTTTATATATATGTATATATATATATACATGATAGCTATATGATTAAATAGCTTATGCCATTTCTGGGATATTATTTATCTACAGAGCTCATCAGAAATTTTGATAGCCATTTCCAATGGAAAAAACCCTCATTTTATTCACAGTTCAAATACCTCTTTAAATCATATTATTTCCCTGATAGAACAGGAGAAGCAGCAATGTGAGAGAATTTGGGCAAATGTATTATTACTAAATTTAAAAAAAAATAATCTATAGTTTTATTTTGAAATTATTTTCAGCTAAAGTATCTTATGCTAATAACAATTGGAAAATATAAAATTTTATTGTTCATCAATTCCGATCTGGAATAAGGTAAGTACAAAAATGTAATGCCCTTGCATTACGATTTTGTCCTCTGTACAGTTCTACTATCATTTAGTACTGACCTTGATTTAATTTTTCCATGGAAATGAGTATTTCATTCTTCCACAAGGTAGCAGTGATCTCACCAGCAGTATATGTATTGTCTAAATCATAATAAATAGCACAAAATAATATCAATCAATGTATGTGAACAAGGATTTAAGAAATGAGTCAAGTGCATGTCATACTTAGTTTGGCACAGACTGAAGCACAGGAAGTTCCGTCTGAACATGAGGAAAAACTTCACTCTGAGAGTGATGGAGCACTGGAACAGGCTGCCCAGGGAGGTTGTGGAGTCTCCTTCTCTGGAGATATTCAAGACCCGCCTAGACGAGGTCCTGTGCAACGTGCTCTAGGTGACCCTTCTTTGCCAGGGGTGTTGGACTAGATGACCCACAGAGGTCCCTTCCAAACCCGAATATTCAGTGATTCTGTGATTCTGTAAAACTACCAGCATTCATATGAACATTTACCTGAGCCAAATTATTTATATAAAATGCATGGCACATCTCTCTCAGCAAGAAATTGGTCTACAAAACTCTAAACTAGTCATAAAAAAAATTTGTACATTAATTCTTATGTGTCCATATGTACTATAAAGTATAAATTGTAGCATTATAACATATGATTGGGGGGGAAGATAGGGGAAAAAATTTTGACATTAGAGAATTTCTAAAAGTAGCATCCTTAAAATAGTCATTATAAATCAGATCTGCATTTATAAATGCCCACATGCAGATTTAAATTAGAATCTTGTAATTAGCAGAATATAAGCATTTAGTTTTAATTTTTAGTGAAGGCAATATTCACTCATTGTCATTTAAAAATTAAATATTGTTCAGGTCTTATTTTTTCTAGAAATGACTAAATTCAAAGGGCTGGGGGAGATGAGAATTACTAAGTTTATTTATTTTCTGATAGCCACATTTGAAAACATGGACAAGAAAATGTCAGCAGAGTTAGTGGCAGGAAGATGAAGTACGATCACAAATTCAATAATTTTGAGCTTGTTCTAACTTTTGTTTAAAAATATGAATATTACATCCAAAAGCAGTTGAATGGAACATTCTCTCTCTCTAACAAATTTTGATTGTCCTCAAAGCTACTATCTGCTATACTCCAATCCATATACAGAATTTCAGTAGGCTTTCAGCCCTTTAATATCTGTTTTATATGATTTTAGATGACTCATGCCTTTTAGAGTAATCCAGAGAAATTTTACCTCATTATATTAAAATTTGGAGAAATTAAATTATTTATTTGGAAAAAAAAAAAATCTTTTTGTATCTGCTTTTCTTAGGGATGGACCAGACCAAACTTCTCCTCAAATTGGACAATTTAGTGGCAACACTGCATTAGAATCAGTCTACAGCACTTCCAATCAGATTCTGATCAAGTTCCACAGTGACTTTACTACCAGTGGCTTCTTTGTACTTAGTTACCATGGTAAGTGTGACAAATTGCACAGAAGAGTTGTTATTGTTAATATGACTGCCCACCATTTGAGTAAGGCAAACATATGAAAGACTGACAAGAATGATGAAAACAAGATATTCTCTTGACCAGATATTAAATTTACTAGTAGTCAGTTAAAAAAAGAATGCATTGTGAAGAGACATGAGCAAAGAAGGTAGCATCATGACTCTGCAGTTCAAGGTGCTCATCTTCTCACTGCTTACAATGCTTCTAAAATTCCTTTGTAATCAAAATGTTTGTAGGGGTCATTCAAAGTCTTGTAGGTATTTGAATATTTTGAAGGAAGTACTGTTGTTCTAGAAATGTCAATGATAGTGAACTATACCGTGTAGTTCATGTTAAACTGCTCTTGAAGTAAATGCTGACTGAATGAAAATGCGTAAGTATTTTAACGCTCCAAATTTTACCTCTTTTTGCAATCATTGAAAACTTCTGTGGCCAAGTATCTCTTCCATTCCTGTCATTACAAGGAAACAGATTCAGAAGCAAGGGTGGTTTTAGGTGCTCTGTGAATGCCTGTTGGATTGACTATTCCAGGAAACACTGACAGACTACAGACTGTTTTCTGAATCCTGATCAGATTTTGGATCTAGAATTTGGATCTAGAAGGCTTTCTTTTTGACTTAGTAAAGACCAAGGTGAATACAGACAGACAGAACTGGGAGGATTTAAAGAGCTTTAATCTAAACAAAAAAAAGCATAATGAAAAAGCCCTAAATCTCACAACCAAAAGAACCCGACAACAGCACTTGAATTGATTATGGAGTACAGACCTCACTAAGGTTAAGCAGAGGAGGGTCAGAAGTTTCATTCCAAATCTGGGCATCTAAATTGTATGTAACAGTTTGTGAAGAACAGACTGACCCTTTGTATTCATCACTATATGAATGGAAGTGTATTGATACATATCAATACATCACTATATGACCAAACACATATAAAAATGCTCATACCTAGTAATACAGTGACTCTAAAGAGCTTGAACTCCTTATACTCTTTTCTTTTGTTATTGTGGACATTGTCATGCCACAATTACAGGTTCTAATAAAAATGCAAACTGAGCAGCACAAAGGATTATTCATGAAGAAACCTTAAACACTTTTTGGTTAGATATTGTGAGGATAATTCTTTCAGTATCCCTGAGTCTGTCATCCTTCATATCAGCTAGATACAATTATAGCAATAAAGGCAAGGCAGTGAGAGAAGTCAAATTTGTTTAAAATAGATAATTTGAGGTTTAAAACGTATGTGCGAGATATTTGATATGAATTGTATGAATTGTTTATAAACCATTTTATAATTATGTTGGTGTGTTTTGTTTTTTTTAATGCATGCTGTTCCATGTTTGCTTGGTGTGTTTTATTTTTAATTACTTTATCCTAAGGTAGGATGTTAGCTTTCTGACTCACTGATTTGTTTTTTCGTTATATGATCAACAAAAAAGAGTGGAATAGGAGGATGACAAACATAGGTGACTCAGTAGCAAAAAAAAATCTTACCTGGATAAAATATAAATTTTCTGATTGACAAAAGTTTGATCAATTTGATTATGAAAGGACCCAAGCACAGGATCCTGTTATCCAAGGAAGTAACAAAGATGTATAACTGAAGCTGAAACGTCATCTGCCATAAGTAAATGATGTTTCCTTGCTAATGAGAGCTCCTGTAAAACAATGCTATTTGAAAATGTAGTGTCAGTGAAAACCAGGGATACTTGTCTCATTGATGGACCTGAGTGTACACTTAAAAATGCAGAAGACTACACTGTCAGTATAAATACTTCAGTGTGATTTCTTTGGTTGGATTTCTGTCCTAATTGCATTCAGATTGAAGGGAATTTCATCTGCATCCAAACACACATTCTCATAGGTCGTCTGTAAAAAAAATATAGCTATATAGCTTCTGCTTACTCTTCTTAAAAGTCTTTTTTATCATTTGTTTCACCTAATTATTTTGCCTGGCTGTTGCATACGTGTGTTGAAACTCAGAAAACTATTGCATGTTAGATTTCAAATAAGAAGTTTGAAAGCAGAATTATTCTCTGTCTCGTTCTGCAGGTAAGATGTGCTCCACAACTAGTTATTTACTGGGAAATTTCATATTCAGTATGCTTCTGTCCATCAGTTATGCTGCCTCTTGGTAGAATCTTTTGATTTCTAAAACTTGTCATTATTAAAAAGTTTCAAAGATGGAAGAGTTCAGCAGTAGAAATGTATTGTTAAAAAAATAAAACAAACAAAACAACCATTGCACAATACAAAAAGTATTTGTTTTTCAGATGAGATCACTTAAGTGAGAAAATTGACAACCACTTCTAAGCTTCTTAGGTTATTTGTGAAGAGGATTTTGCCACTGATGTTAAATGACTAATGAAGAACACAGATGCCACTTACGATTTTTCATTACTTCTGAAAATCATATGTTTCTTCTCTTTTGATTCTTTTAAAAATTGGAAAGTAAATGAATAGATGTTCAATTTTATTGTGTTAATATGGGTAGTAACTCAGTAATGTTCGCATGGCTATGTTAAATGCCTAAGTATGGGAACGTCAACTGTGCTTTCTTCCTGCTTATAGCCTATCAGCTCCGGGTCTGCCAGTCTCCAACAAATATACCAAATGCTGAAATTCTAACTGAGGATGACGAGTTTGAAATAGGTAATGTAAGAGAAAATGAGAGCAATATTTGTTTCAAAAAAAGCCTGCTATGCGCAAAAATTTCTTGCTTTTCGAATACAAATCATGCCTGTGATACGTTAGATTTATATTTGAAAATACAGTTTTTAAGAAGACATTCTTCTTCCCTGTACTACCTGAATATTGTCTATGTTTCAGAGATTATGTATAAGTAACACAGTAACTCCTTTCTAATGAACTTCATTTCAATTTATAATTTTCATAATGTTTGATATGCAACAATGTCTTCCACTGACACAAACAAAACCCACAAAAAACCATGTAGACAATGGTATATTCTGCACCAGAATATGGTTCTGTGACCTTAAGGGTAAAATCAGATTTGAAAAATTAGGAGGATCTGAAAAGGAGATGACATTCTGACCTTCTAAGACATATTAGTAATATTACTTCATCACCTAACATTCAAAGAAATATGACTTATATGATCAGACATCAGATTTCTGACAAGCTAGCTTCGCTCACATTATGGTAAAGAAAAACAAATTTATGTATGATACATACAATTGTTTGATTAGTTATATCGGTAACAAAGAGAATAGACTTTTTTTTTTTCTTTCTGCTCTGTATTCTGGACCAAAGAGAACTGGTGGGATATACAAACTTTTACTGCTTTTTGGTACATAAAATTATACATTTTTTTAATTTCTTAAATAAAAAAAAAAAAAAAAATCACAAGTTGTTATTCTTACCATGCCAAATTTAGATATCATCAACTAAATCTGGGTCCTATTTATTTTTTTTCCCCTCAGGATTGTATGAGTTACTGACTGGATCTCATCCCTTTACTTTGTCTCAAAATTGTTATCCAATAGATTATATTGCTTAAATCTTTGTGGACCCATGGTTCACAAAGCATCAGTCAGACCCAGATAAATTAACAAACTATCCAACTAATAATGTGGTGGTAAACAGTGGTAGATACAGCATAGCTTGCAACATAATGCTAATTTACCACATTTCTTAGACTAATCGAAGTTGTTTTATGCCAGAGGTCGTTTAGCCCGTTATAGATGGCAGCAACAAACTTCATTGATCAATAATGTGTTTGAAGCTAAAAGTCCTTGTTAATTGCTGTTTAATGTTTCTTTTATTTGTTTGTATTTTGTCTTGTTTTGTTTTTCCGAACAGGAGACATAATAAGATACCAGTGTCAACCAGGCTTTACGTTGGTTGGTAATGAGATTCTGACATGCCGACTAGGTGAAAGGCTTCAGATGGATGGAGCACCACCTACTTGTCAAGGTTTTTTTCATTTAAGTTTTCCTCCTACCAGACCAGCTGAATGGTGACTCCTTAAATACCCTCTACTATCTCTTGACATGAGATGGCACACTGAAAATGGTTCAGACTTTTTGATGATATTCTGAACATTATCACTCTCTGTTATGGTGAATGCTTATCAAAAACTGATGCAAAGTCGTTAATAATGTTGTAATGAATTTGAGAAGTTTAAAGGACTGCTGCTTTACTTTGTGAATATAATTTCACAATTCTATTTTAGAGGTAATTTCAATCTTGTAAATAATGAGATTATTTCATTTTATCTAGAACATAATCATATGAAAATTTATATGTTAATTTTAAGAAAAACTAAATTAGTATAGCATGGATTTAGGTGAGCAAGATCACGACATCATTAAGTGCTTCCATTTTTATTCAGTATATTCTAAAGAGTAGGTTTTCTGTATGTGTGTGTGCGCCTTTGTGTTTTCATACTTCCCTCCTTTTATTGAAAACCGCGAACAGAGAGATATAGCACTACCTCACTGTTAAGGTCGAAACAAGACTACAATCCTGCCAACCACTAACACCACAGTTTAAACCAGTCTTTATGAAACTGATATTTGATGTATTATGCTACAATAGATTTTGTCCATCATTTTTTGAAGAATTTTCTTTCGTACTGAACTCATTAGGGAGCTAATGGGCATAACACTTCAGGTGATTTATTTAAAAAAATGGAACATCTTTAAAGTTTCGGTCATGAACATGTGTTTATGGTTTCTTACTAATTCTTCGATTTATTCCCAGAAAGATAAATAATGACATAGAGTTATAAACATGTATGATAAAGACTTTTTGAGGGGAAAAAAAAGACCAAAATTTCACTGTCTCATATAAGTATAATTAATGCTTAAAAAAAATTTTAATTGTGCTAGTTATTGTGATATTCTTTTATGATCCATCTACTCCTGAGTTTAAACAATCTAACATCTACTTTCCCAAATAAGTTGTAATAAATGCAGTTGATTTACATTTGTATGAAATGAAAAATGATGCCAATCAGATATTGTTTTGGGTTTTTTCCCCCATAAATTTTAATTACTTAACATATCTACGAAATACTCAAGATGAAAGATTTATTTGGAAATAGTAAAATAATTGTGAATAAATCTACTACTTTTACAAGTAAAGCTTTAATATCTGACTGTTTTTAGTAATTTCTGAAGGTTCAAACTGGTGCACAATTTATTTGTAACAAATTTAAATGTCAGTATGTTGATTTTTAGGACTTAATTATGACTACAATGTTCAACACAGTTTTCAGATGAAGGCTTAAAAATTACTGTCTTATAAATATACCCTTTTCCTGCATTCTTGAAAAACTGGAATGGTCAACTACTACTGGTGAATAAACTTTTTTCCCCTGGTTTTATGCACAAAACTATGCAAAAATCAAGACCAGTTGCAGCAGTAAGTCTAGTTCTTAAAGATGCAAAGTGATCTTGATTTGTGAGTTTTATTAGAACTTTAACTGATAGTTTCTGAAGTTCAATGCATCCATTTACATACAATTGCATCTAGGAATAGCTTCCAACACCCCAATTTATATTAAATACGAACTTAGCAGGCTCATAGATTTTAAATGATGGAAAACCGTAGTAACATCCAGGAATTACTTTAAAATTTAAAATGACGTAATAGGACAAACAGAGATGTATGTGTTGATCCTAAGGCATTCTCTCAGCACATATTTTATAATACTTTAAGTGTGCAGGCTATAACACATGACAGAAGAGTCACTCTCCAGGAAAAAACTCAGCTCTTCTATGGCTTCGTATCTGTATTAATTTAGTAATTCTTTTCACCAGGCAGAGCATACATTTACTTGTTAGACTTCATCATGTTAGCTTCTGTTGCCATAGACTTGTACATGCGTTAGACATTTAAGCCAGTGTTAAATGAGATTCGGTTGAATTTTGCTTCATTTTTTAACTTGAAATAAATAAATACCCACATTCAAAAATCAATATTTTGTTGAATCTGAAGACTCGTGCTGAATAGAATTTAAATAACAGTATCTTAGTTTTTAATCTAATGTACTGCAATAAAGATATAGCTGTAAATAATAAGGTATCCCTATGACAAAATATTGAAGCAAAATCCATTTAAGATTTTATTTGGTGATTTTGCAAGGGATGTCAAAAACAGCAAGAATGGCTTCTTCAACTACTTCAGTAGCAAACAGAAGGCTAGGGACAATGTGGGGCCGCTGCTGAATGAGGTGGGTGTCCTGGTGATGGAGGATGCAGAGAAGGCAGAGCTACTGAATACCTTCTTTGCTTCAGTCTTCAGTGCCAAGGCAGGCCCTCAGGATTCTCAGGCCCCAGAGGTAAGAGAAAAAGCCTACAGAGAGGATGACTTTTCCTTGGTCGAGGAGGACTGTGTCAGGGATTGCTTAAGCAATATGGATGCCCACAAATCCATGGACCCCGATGGAATGCACCCACGAGTGCTGAGGGAGCTGGCGGATGTCATTGCTGAGCCACTCTCCATCATCTTTGAGAAGTCCTGGAGGACAGGAGAGGTGCCCGAGGACTGGAGAAAGG
>Ga0065711_1030323_pt1 | contig 32863 bp, 17 predicted proteins | sample Hoacrofraction12_FD_59098 | JGI IMG/M metagenome (GOLD analysis project Ga0065711, IMG submission 59098) | Hoatzin crop microbial communities from Cojedes, Venezuela - Epithelial fraction 12 v2 (version 2) | ecosystem: Host-associated > Birds > Digestive system > Esophagus > Crop | place...
CTGTAGTACACACCCACTGTAATGTCACCCTTATGAGCCTGTCCCTTAATTCTAACCCACAAGCTTTCAACTTGTTCCTCATTTGCCCCCAGGCCAAGCTCAATGCATTCTACTTGCTCCCTCACATATAAAGCAACTCCCCCACCTCTCCTTGTTGGTCTGTCTTTCCTAAAGAGTCTGTAGCCATCTATGACAGCATGCCAGTCTGTCAGAGAAGTTCAACAAGACCTGGCAATGTGCGCTAACAGTCCAAAAGGCCAAACGCATCCTGGGCTGTGTCAAAAGAAGTGTGGCCAGCAGATTGAGGGAGGTGATTCTGCCCGTCTATTCTGCTCTGGTGAGAACCCACCTGTAGTACTGTGTCCAGCTCTGGAGCCCTCAGCGCAGGAAAGACATGGAAAGACATGGAGTGGGTCCAGAGGAGGGCCACCAAAATGATCAGAGGGCTGGAACACCTCTCCTATGACAAAAGGCTGAGAGAGTTGGGGTTGTGCAGCCTGGAGTAGAGAAGGCTCCAGGGACACCTTATGGCAGCCTTCCAGTACCTGAAAGGGGTCTACAAGAAAGCTGGAGAGGGACTTTTTACAAGGGCATGTAGGTGTAGGACAAGGGGTAATGGCTTTAAACTGAAAGAGGATAGATTCGCATTGGGTATATGAAAGAAATTTTTTATGACGAAGGTGGTGAGGAACAGGAACAAGGTGCCCAGAAAAGCTGTGGATGCTGCCTCCCTGGTAGTGTTCAAGGCCAGGTTGGATGGGGCTTTGAGCTACGTGGTCCAGTCAAAGGTGTCCCTGCTTATGGCAGGGGGGTTGGAACTAGATGATCTGTAAGGTCCCTTCCAACCCAAACCATTCTATGGTTCTATGATTCCAGTAGACATCAATTTCTTGTGCAAAGAAGCATATATTTTTAAAATGCCAATGAAAAGAAATCAGAGAAGCCAGTCTTCCTCTCCTGATGGACAACACTAAGCCAGTCGCACCTCTGCCCAAAAACTCAGACTTGTCAGCAAGGCATCACGCATTTACAAATTGGAAATATTTTTCATGATATTTGAAAAATCTTGTGAATGACTTAATGAACAGTACTGTGACAGGGGAAAGGGTACAGTGTTCTTTGGCAAGAATCTGGGTAATTTTACATACACTTTTTTAAGGAAGGGAGTCTATCCCAGTCTATTCAAGAAAATTTTTTTTTTTTACATTTTTACTCTCAGCATATGACAGTGTATGACTCGAGTGTTCTTCCTTCAGTCCATTAAGTGACATGAGATTAGCATTAAAAAGCACATTGTATCAGAACCCCACCCCGTGTCATAGCAGCAATGCTTGCAGGACATGAAAATCATCTTGAGCTTTCCTGCAAGAGCCATGAAGAATCAGGAGCAGTGCCCAACACATTTTTGTATCTGGTTAATGCTGCGTATGCACACTCCTAGCAACCTTACATACAAATTTGTAGCAGAGTGATCAGCAGCTCAGCAAGGTTCAAACCTACAAACCTCATCTGGAAGATACTGTTCAGCTCCAGACAGTGATTTTTATTATCATCCCCACCATTTCACAGCCAACAGACAAATGCAGCTATATTGCTATTTTGCACCAGCTACTGCCTTCGTAGCCAGTGAGTGACTCTAGGGGAAACCCAGAAATATTCCATTACTGTTTTCAGAAATACCACTCATTAGCTGTGCTTTAAGTAAGCGTAGCAGTTAAATCTTCTTTTTTCATCTGAAACTACATTTGTGGTATTTTCCTGATGAGGTGATATTTGATGCAAAATACATACCAAATAGTTAAAAAAAAATCTCTATTTTCCCCTTGCTATTCATGAGACAAACTATTTGTTCAGCCCACTTGAAACATCACTACCACTGTAAAGCTCATACATAACCATTTCTATTTACCATTTCTGTTGATACATAGAGATAGTGTCACTGAGGTTAGGGTAGGTGTACTGCACATACCGTCTGTCTGTAGGATACAGCTCCACAGTAATGACATCTAGAGAGTTCCATGCTGAGATAGTGAGGCCGTTGTAGAGGCACAGCATACCTATCATCATGGATTCACTGGTCCCAAACCACAGGAAAAAACAGCTGATGCCAGAGAGAACCATGGAACCACCTAGGTACAAGACAGGTGAAACAGGCAGAGCTCTATTTAAAGAATGATCTTTGTTTTGTCTAATGTTTCTAGTCACACAGTGTAGCTAAATAACTGACCCATATACTTGACTTAAAAACTAAAGAATCCTCCTCTGCTGGTAAGAGCAGTCAGGCAGATAAATGTTGCAAGTGGCTCATACAAAAAAACCCCAACCCTAACCTCCTTACATATGAATATACATCATGAAGTTTTAAGTTGGAACCCTCTTTGAATTCCCAAAGCAAGCTGCCTGGGTAAAACTACCCCCATTCTTCCTTGTTCATGAACAGGAAACTTGTTCATATAGTCTAGCAATAAAAACACTGCATGGGAATAGAATTTATATATTCTCCTACAAAACTGAAACAATGAACTATCACATAGTTATTTAAGTAAATTGAAAACAGATTTGTCATTGCAGATAATCCACAGGAGATATATTTCATCTGTGTTACTTTGCAAAATAGATAACAGGCAAAGGACTGCTGACACTTATGAGGAGCTGCTCCACTAGCCGAAAGTCACCTGTGCACATCTCACTTTGCTTTCAGCTGAAGCAAAGACAAGGCAATGATCAGCACTCTGCAAAATCTGATCCCAAATGCCTAAATAAGTCTTGTCATATCAGCGTGGAAGAGCAATGACTGATAATGTGGCCTAGCAGAACTAGTTACAGAGCCCTTTGTTCCTAGAGTTTCTAAATTGTGGGCTTTTTAAAATAGCACTATGATGTTTCATAAAAAAATTATCTGCAGAAGGGATGTTTTGCAACTCTCTGAACCATATCCTTTAAAAACAGAACATGTTTCTTTATCAGGAGAGCCTTAGGTCTTGGAGTTGTTCCCTGTTTTAAAGTGAAGCCCCTACCTAGCATCGTTAACCGTCCAATTCTATCCATCAGGAGAGCGGACACAATATTTCCTGGTAACACTGCCAAAGTTCCCAGGAAATTAACAAAGTAAATCCAATAGGCACTGTAGTCATCATCGAAAGAAATCTGGCATCCTGTTCTGATATGGAAAAATGTGCAATTTATCAATTCGCTGTCAACAAATTTATATTGCTCGAGATCTGTGGAAAGAAGAAAACGAAATGTTTCAGCTAACAGCCAACTCCACGTGCAGCTTTTGATTAGAAACATTTCAAGTTTAGGTAACTTTAATGACAACTTGGAGCTTTCACTGCTTCTTATAATGGGACTAGTTATTGCTGTTAATTTTGATATCTTTTTATCTTAATAGAAAAATATGCAAAGCTCACAAAAAAGAGCAACTAAGGCCTGGAATAAGGCAAGTTATATTAATATATTTCAGTTCTTCTTGGACTGTATTTGGTTAAGGCCTTTCAGCAGCAGCTGGTCTTGCAAAAAAGTCACCGGGTGTCTGCAAACTTCTATCAGCTGGTCTTGCTCAGTATCAGACCTTCTATTTCCACACCAGACAGCCTTTCAGATGAGATGTCCAGTCGTGCTCTGTGTTGTCTGAATTCCTTTAAAGCAAAATGTTCCTACAGAATTCAGATTAAATGAATTTTTGTTTCTGAGAAGGCCTCATGATCTTCAGCTTGAACATGGATGAGTTACTACATGCAACCATTCAGGCCATTCTTCTTCCAATAGTATTTTGGAGATCTCTCCCTATACTTCCACTTTCTTTTTGTTCCTCCTGTCAGCCTTATAACCCTCAACCAAGAATACCTTCCTTCCTTGCAAAGAAAGCTGGGCATTGCTAGCTCTGAAACCTAACTCTATTACTATTACAGTTGCTGGAGTTACAGGAAAGCAGTAAGAAGTGCCCAGTCTTTCCAAAAAGTTTAGATGGCCATGTTCTACTTTCAGTTATGTTTTATCGAGGAGCTAGTGCACTCTCAGTAAGTTTTCAGATGACACCAAGTTGGGCAGGACCGTTGATCTGCTTGGGGGTAGGAAGGCTCTACAGAGAGATCTGGACAGACTGGATCGAAGGGTGAGGCCAGCTGTATGAGATTCAGTAAGACTAAGTGCCAGGTCCTGCACTTCGGTCACAAGAACCCCATGCAATGCTAAAGGCTTGGGGAAGAGTGGCTGGAAGACTGCCCGGCAGAAAAGAACCTAGGGATGTTGGTTGACAGCTGCCTGAATATGAGATGGCAGTCTACCGAGGTGGCCCAGAAGCCCAATGGCATCCTGACTTTTATGACAAATAGTGTGGCCAGCAGGAGTAGAGAAGTGGTCATCCCCCTGTACTCGACACTGGTGAGGCTGCATCTCGAATACTGTGTGCAGTCTGGGGCCACTCATTACAAGAAAGATGCTGGACCATGTCCAGAGAAGGGCAATGAGGCTGGTGAAGGGTCTAGAGCACAAGTCTTATGAGGAGTGGCTGAGGGAGAAAAACAGACCTTCTTGCTCTCTGCAACTACCTGAAAGGAGGTTGTAGTGATGCAGGTGTTGGTCTCTTCTCCCAAGTAACAGGCAATAAGGCAAGGGGAAATGGCCTCAAGTTGCGACAGGGGAGGTTTAGATTGGATATTAGGAAAAATTTCTTCACGAAAGAGCTACAAATCATTGGAACTGGCTGCCCAGGGAGGAGGATGCGTCATCATGATTGGAGGTATTTAAAAGGCAAGTAGATGCAGAACTTAGGGACACGGTTTAGTGGTGGAATGGACAATGTTAGGTTAATGGTTGGACTCAATGATCTTGAAGGTCTCATCCAACCTAAAAGATTCTACAATTCTGTGATTCTATGATTCTATTAAACTGAGAAAAAAAATCTTTCATTTAAACATAGGAAAATATGCATTCCTATTTTTGTTAGAATAGTTAGGAGAGTGGAAATGATTATAGATTGGGTAGTTTGAATCCTGAACTGAGATTCCCAGGCCATAACAAGCACAATGAACAAAATATTTCACCAGTCTCATTTAGACCAAATAAAAATACACTAGTTAAACCTACCAGCAAAGCACTAACTATATTTTCTCCTCTCCAGACTGAATCTCTTTAAACGTGATTAAAAACAAGAGATATTTATTGTCTGAGTCAATATTAGTCCTGTAGTATCTCTAGTGCAGGTGTGATCCTTTCACTGTTCTGTTATAACATTGCGGAGACCTGTTGCTTTTTATAGCTTTTTATTCCCTACAAGAGGCCTTTTTGTATGCCTTACTATAAATCCAGAAATTATAAACATAAGATGCGAACAAACAGCTGAACAACGGATGTTCAGAGTATTTTCTCATAATACCTGTATTGTAGAAAGTCGTATTCACGAAAGTACAGTTCCTGAAGTAGGTGTTCAGTGAAGTAATGTCTTCAAACACACAGTTCTTAAAAAGTGAATCTTCAAAGGTTACTGATTTAAACTTCATCATAATAAACCTGCCCAATATAAATAATTTCTGTCAGTCTAACTTCATAGGTTAGAAAGAGCAAGCTGATGAAGCTATACAGGTCTAAAAAATGTCAACCCCAGACACACTGATTTCTTAAAGGCATTCTGGAGACTGAATTAATGATCAACTGCTTCTAGAATACTATTGTTCAGAAAAAGCATTAATAAGACAAATAGCTCCACATAGATATGTGCCACAACTGGTAACACAATTTCTTTGATAATATTTGTGCTATTACTTGTGCTTGCTCCTTAACATAAAACAATGTCATGACATTCGTGGAATAGCCTTGCAAAATCACTACAACTTGTAATTTGACATTACAGTCAGAAACTGGGAGATCATGCACCAGAAACTCAGACTCTTGGAACAAACAAGCACCTGCTGGTACCAACAAGATGGAACAAAAGAATTTAAAAAAAAACCTTTATTTCTGCAGGTGAACACACTGGGCACCAAGTCAGGCTCAAATGCAAAGCATACTGGTCCAAGAGCTAAAATATGATTTTGCAAAATGGTTTAAAACAAACACAACAATTACATCGCCAGTTATACAGACAGATATCTAACTGGAAATATGTGTGTGTTACTCCTGTGTCTGTGGACATATGCGATTATGGTGTACATAAAACAGCTATCAAAAAATTCTTGGTAGCTTTTCTTATTTCTGAACATCCTCTTTCCTACTGGACTTTCATTTAACTTTGGGTCTTTGATCATGACTGTCAATCAAGTAATTCATAGAAAAAGTCAATGATGAAGTTTATTCCTAGCAGTAACCTTCTATCTCAATGTTATTAGATCAAAACAATGCTGTAAGACTTTTAAAGTACAATTCTTCCAAATAACATCATTTTCCTACCATAAAAAGACAGATGTAACTATACATCATTATTTTTGTGATGTCTTATTTCACATGAAGTTGTGGAAAAAGCTGGTACTAAAAAAGGTCAGTTTTGCTGGCAGACTTCACCCAAAGTGTCACTAGTTTGGAAAGCAGTGCTTTAATTGTTCTACAGCAGTAAGAGCTGTTAAAATGGCAAAACCTTCTGAACACAGACTGGCTCTGCTCTACCTGACCTGGTGTGACTAGCTGAGTATCTTCCTTATTACAAGACTAATAGTAGGAATAGGAATAAAATTATGCTACCTACAAAATAGTAGGAATTAAACACTTTCATCAGTAAAGTTGTTGGAATCACATCTTTATGAGAAAGGAGAACAAAAGGTAATCATGTTTATCACAGGAAAAGTCTTACTAGCTAATGAATTCTCGTGTACTGGTCAGATGAATGGTGTTTTCAGCCCATTAGTTTTAGTTACTATATCATTTATCATTTGTGACAGACTCTGATTAAAACCAGGCTGGTGTTCAGTGTCAACTCATTATCATTTTTCATATAGCACTTTCCATTTTAAATTGTAGCCTAATTCCAGAGGAGAACAAAGAAAGTTTAGCAATTAGATTAGTCAGTTGGAACAGAAATGACAGACTACATGTCCTACATTCTTCTGATGCACTTTTTGCCTTTGGACAGGAAACATGTTGTGACTATATTAAAATGGGTGTTGTGCTGATTTGAATTAAAACTCAACAGAACTGTAATGAAGTAAAAGGTCATGTACTGATGGATCTTCTAGTTAAGAAAGAATATGAAGGATACACTGAGATTAAAGGTGGGTGGAGTATTGAAATATTTGTAGAGGAAGAATATCAAATGAGTTCACACTTCCATGGACAATGTTTTATGAATCCCAGATAACTGTCAGACGTCTACTAAATTTTCACATTTGAAGGAGTAAATTAGTGTTTTAGATTAGATTAAAGTTAGATTTAGTTGTTTACAAGAATTTTCAGTGCAAATTGACAGGACCTCAGTTGACAGAGTGTTGTCAGTTACTGACAGTAAATGGTTCTTTGCTTTTAGAAGAACATCTACCTTCTGGAAAACAGCAGAACTGGGAACCTACGGTATAGTTTAAAAATAACTGATTTTTTTTATTGCAATGCATAAACTTTTAACTGTGTCATAACTCAAGTTCTAATAAAAATAATTTTAAAAGCCCCATATTACTGAAATCATTAGTTTTTTTCATTTATACATAGGTTTTCCCATGGAAATAATAATTACTTAGCACCTTGACATCTAGGAAACCATTAATGTGATTGTGCTGTATATTACTTAAGAGAAACCAGATACCTAAAACAACCGTGTTTAATTTTCCCCTAAGTTATCTAGTCATCTGTAAAGTCCAGACAGAGCCTTAATACATTTGGATTCAGTTAAAAAACAAAAAAGGCATTGCCAGTATGTTGTTTCCCATTTCAGAGCTGCTCATACTTTTTCTTGCTTTACAGTAATGTTTAGCTTTTTTTTTTCTCTAATAAAATCCTAACCTCTCACTGCTCAGTGTTTTCACAGAAGCATCTTTCATCAATATAAGGAAAGAACTGGCAACAGAGATGAAAATAAGTCCTTCCTCAGCCCCCTACAATAAGCTGCATGTGTTGGGTCTAAAACCTTTGAATCCCACTGTGAAAGGAAGTATTGTTAACTTCGGTTTTTCAGTCTGTTTTTCAGGATGACAAGGAAGCTAGGTTTGCATAGGGGATCCTCACACAGGAACCACCTGGGCATGCACAGGGCCACTTCTCCCCATGTTCCTCGAGTTGTAAGAAATCAAGAATAGAAATACATTCCCATTAAAAAGTAAAAAAAATCTATCATTAGCTAATAGAGAAAAATATTAGATTATTAGGACATGCTTTAAAAAATTATTTGTTTATTCCAGCAAAGTTAGGATAGTAGGAAAACTCTAAACCTGTCATTGATGTATTGTCCATTGTTGTGAATCTGATTTTCCAGTGTGAAGTTGAAGACAAAATGTGAAACTTCCTCATTGTGGAAATGTTTCACTCGGGACGCGTACTCGTCTGACTGCAGATGTTTAATGACATCAGGAAACCAGACAGATAAGCCGTAGTAGCTGTGAAAAACAGAAAAAGCTCAGTCACCAATCTCACCTGTTCGGAAATATACGTGAGATGAGGACAAACAGCTCCCTCAGATGCTTACGTGATGGAGCAGTTGCTCCATCATAATAAACTCCTCCATAAAATAAAAATATTGGAAGATGCCAGTTCTGGGATATCAGCAGATATTCTTGATGGGTCAGACTTGCAAACAAGAGCAAACTAACCGATAATTATAACATTTTGTGGAAAGATACTGAATAAAACCTTTCCAAAAAAAAAGGATAATTACAGTGACAGAGATTCACATGCAGATGATTCTTACGTCTCTCATGTCTATCAAAATGGTTTCAGATCTCAGCCTCTCTTACCCAAAAGACAGGGTGAACCACACAGCTGTAAGTTTGATTGTATTATCCTTCACCGGGTAGTTGAAGCATCTCATAAATGTCAACCAAATCTGTAAATCATTAGGAAATACATTTATTTTAAATTGTGTTTTGAACAATTTTGTTAAATGATAGAAGCTTTTGATTCGGATTTACTTGCTTCTTCACGATATCCGAGAGAGCAGATCAGCTCTTTGATACTGGTCATAGCTGTACTTCTCATACAAGTATGTTTATCTCCAGCTATAGCCAGGTTGTGCGTATTCTGTGACTTTCCAGTTTCTTTTCGTAGAATCATAGAAAAATTTGGAAGGGACTTTTAAAGATTACCTAGTCCAGTTGCCCCTGTGATGGGCAGGGACATCTTCCACTAGATCATGTTGCTTAGAGCCCTGTCAAATCTGATCTTGCACTCTTCCAGGGATGGCCCATCCACAGCCTCTCTGGGCAACCTGTTCCAGTGTCTCACCACACTCATTGTAAAAAATTTCTTCTTAATGTCCAAAATAATTTCATCCTCTTTGAGTTAAAAATTGTTGTCCCTTCTCCTGTTGCTACAGGCCATGGTAAAAAGTCTGTCTCCATCTTTTCTGTAAGCTCCCTGTAAGTACTGAAAGTAAGTTCTCCCCGGAGCCTTCTCTTCTCCAGGCTGAACAGCCCCAACTCTCTCAGCCTTTCCTCATAGGAGAGGTGTTCCAGACCTCTAATCATTTTGGTGTCCCTCCTCTGGCCCCGCGCCAACACGTCCATGTCTTTCCTGTGCTGAGGGCTCCAGAGCTGGATGCAGGACTCCAGGTGGGGTCTCACCAGAGCGGAGTAAAGGGGAGAATTATGGAGCCCAGGATATGATTGGTTCTGAGCTGCCAGCACACGTTGCTCACTCATCTAAAATTTTTTATCCACCAGTCTGGACAGTGTCCATTAATTCCCCCCGGCTATGATTGCCTCCAACTTTCCTAATCTGTAGGCAGCTTAATTTCGCTGTCTCAAATAAACCAGCGGTCTTGTCAGAAACATTTACTTCTCACTTCTTAACTACTACTTGTATGTGGAAAATCTGGGACTAAACTGATGTCAGAGACGCTACAGCAGAGCTGACTGAGAATGGTATTTTCCTCCCTCTCTCTCTCATCTCAAGGTGATCTCTTCCTTTTGAAGAGAAAAGGGAATCTGTCCTAGGAGGTCTCAGCACACATGATGCAACAAAGAAGGTGCTCTGACCCAGGGGCTAGTCCAGTGAGATAACAAGGATGTGAGACAACCAAGCTGCAACTCCTGTAAAGCTGGTTTAGTAACAAGGTCAAATCATAACATTTCAATATTCAGCTACTCCATTTTTGGACAAATAGCTATAAAAGTAGACACTTTCTGGATATTTTTTTACTAGGGAAAATGTCCACAACTTCTCTGGGCAACCTGTTCCAGTGCCTCACCACCCTCATTGTAAAGAATTTCTTTCTTATATCTAATCTAAATCTACCATCTTTCAGTCTACCCGTTGTCCTATCACTGCATGCCCTTGTAAAAAATCCCTCTCCAGCTTTCTTATAAGCCCCCTTTAAGTGCTGAAAAGCTGCTGTAAGCTCTCCCCAGAGCCTTCTCTTCTCCAGGATGTAGCATTGCAGCTATCAACAACATGAGCTCAGTCAATCTAACTGATTTCTGAAGGCTAATTAAAAAGAACAGAGATGTTGTTACTTACGCCATATAGTTCTGTGCGAATCCTAACAAAACACCTCCTGTACCAAGTTCCTGTATCGCTCTCTATTTCTATGAGCTCATCTATCTGCTTTGGAGTTTTGATTCTGTTAACCTAGAAATAAAAACAGAACAGCAAATATTTGCATTTTTTCTTGAATCATGAACTGACTGCTAAGGAGTATTGAAAGGTTTTAATAAACACCGTAAACTAAAAATGAGCACATGTTAAACCTGTGTCTACAGTAGAAATGCTTTAGAAATATAAAGGAATAGTAGCACACTTTAATGTCGAAGTTTGTTACAGACGCAACTGTATTGGAAAAGCTCTGCTTTCAAAGCATGCAGGAAATCCGTTTCCTCTGCCTGAAACAAGCTGTTACTGTCAGGTTCTGCTAGAGTGTTGCTATACATACCACTCATGCAACAAAATATACAGTATTGTTTAAACCCTCAGTCAACCATGTCCAGAGTTTGCTATCAAGTTGTTTCTGACTTGCTATCAAAACGTTGTTGAAAATATACTTCTTAAACATACAGTAATGAAAATAGAAAAGTTTGAAAAGTCAAGATTTAATAGGTGGATAACATTTTTCTTTTGTTCTTATTTCCTGTGGTCTTAGGGAACTCTCTTTGTCTTTGGGATGTTGACTTTAACCATGCTCTTTAATGAAGAGAGGAAAAGTTAGGTGAAATGATCTAGAACCACACGTGTTATTGCTGTTATGAGCAATCGTCTACTTCATCTCAAGTGAAATGAGATAAACGGGCATCATGGAAAAGCACAGAATTACCAAGGACAGAGAATGTGATGTTGCCTACAATGCTAATTTTCACTTGCACTCTCCAGTGTAACAGAACAGGACTGTGTTATATGGTCTTTCCAGACACAGGACCTGACAAACTGATACCACTGCATGGTTTTGGCTTTTGCTTTGGTCCCAGGTTCATAGTGATATCACAAAAGGCAGCATATTCATCCATGGTTTATTTGGAAAGAAGACAAACAGAGAACAAAAACAAAATAAACAAAACAGGGAAAGGGACTGACATATAAGGAGGGAGGGAGCAACAGACTGAGCGTTCAGTGTTTGGTTGCAGTTTCTGAAGGTAGCAATAGCTTGTGTTTCTTCTTGACAGTATGTGGACACCGCTACCCACAGATGCGTCATAGTGGATCACAGGACATCAGGGAATAGCTGTATTGATGGTAAAGCTCTATTTTTCAGCCCACTGCTTTTACAGATGTGCGCTGTTTAAGATTCACCAGCAGCCTCATCCCATGAACACAAACAGAAGCCTGCTAGACATTTTTAGCTATAACCTCCCTCGTTTCTGAAATACTGCACCTCACTGTCTTGCCAAACCATGACTATATCAAAAGCCTGTACCATTCTTCTCACGCCTCTTCGAATAGCAATAATCCTGCCAGCATCATTCCATTGATTGTAAGCTTTTCTTAAACTACTTTTATGAAACATGTTATACAAAAGACTCAGTTGAGTCCTCCAAGATTATTTAAGACCTTGTACATACAGACATCCTCACATGCCACACCTCCAGGCAGAAAGGGCATGCGTTTTGAATCACACTATATAAACCAATACTGTTCTTGTAGGCTCATGGGCAGACTTTTCACCATCCTGGCCACCTGTCTCATCTGGAGCTGTGGAGGATGGGGGAAACGTGTATATCCTAGGACCACTGTATGTGACTGAGGACAAAAAGCCCCTGGCCTTGATGGTTCTTTAACATAAGAAAAGTCGTATTGAATCAGGACAATGGTCCATCTGGACCATGCAAATTCAGCTGTCAGTATATGAAGAATGAAAGAAAAAATTATAAAGAACCCCTATTTTAATGAAAATGGAACTCTGTTTAAAAGAAATGGCTAGAAATAGGCAATGTTTTAAATTTAAAAAAATCAAGATATGCTGCAAAGGAAAATGTTTGCAGAAAAAAAGACTAATTAATACATAGCAATGAAATAGTGGAGAGAATTTTGGTTTTAAGGATACAAAGCTTTTTTTTTACTTGAGCATTTAAACCAACAGATCTAATGAATGTATATTTGAAGGACCCAGAAAGGTAGTTAAGCATGTGCATAAATGTTTAACTTGGGTAGTCCCATGATAGAATATACTATCAACTTACTCCCATCTCTGTTAGTGTCACTGCTCTCGGGAGAGATTTTCAGAAGTATTAAGAGCCACCACCCCCACAGTCAGTAACTAGAATACATCTCTTCTGGAGTTTCTAACTATCTGTTTTGGAGTTTCCAACTCTAAAATCAACTGTTGATTAGTCAATGCCTTCTCTGTTCTAAACGTTTGAAGATAAAATCCTCAATAATACGAGAAACAAGAATAAACCTGACTCGCGAAAAATCTTCTGGGAAAACTTGATATCACTATAATAGGAAAACACATAGAAAGAAAGCACAGTAATACTATAGCAGTAACGGAGAAAAAGTTACATCAGCTGTAGAGTTAGAGGACATACTGTCAAAGTCTATCTGATGTAACTAGTAACATAAAGTGGAGGGAAATAGTAATGCATAAGTCATAGAATGTACTGGATGAAGCAACAGGGCTTAGGAGAGCTGTGTGAATAAATTACTGAGGCAAAATGCCATAACCTCCAGGACTAACCTGTATTAAGAAAAAAAAGAAAGACTAAAAGGATGTCCCAAACAAATTATGCATAAGTTCTTTGCTTTCTGGGTTTTATAAGATGAAGTCCTGATATTGTCCAATGAGGAGACAATGATGCAATTTCTAATCACATTAATGCAAGCTAAAAATAGGGACTTCTATACATGTGTAACCTTGACATACAGTACAGTATTCCTAATCCTTTAACTCCTCAATACCTGGTGTTGAGTTTTCCCAGTATTCATGGCAGAAACTTGCCAAAATCCCAAGAAAATGTCTTTTTTTTCCTTATTCATGCCTTCTTCAAGGCTAACAAGCATAGCTATAAATAAAGTGCTGAGTTCAACAAAGTTCAGTGTCACATTTTAACAACTGTAGAGAGAAAGACTTGTTAGATCATAAGAACTGGAAACAACAAGCATATGCTTTGTTTTCCTCTACACAAATGTTTTAAGATGTGATTATGATTACGTCAAACTGATGTGAGACTGTGGTTGACCCTTTCTCTCACCTTTTGTCCCAGCCCATTTCTGTCTTCTTCCTCATGCCTAAACCAACACTGTAGGGGGACAGGGTCTGTGCTATGGCTGACTGTGCAATCAGTCAATGAATATCAATGCTGGCAGAAGAAAAACAAAGAGTGACCGGGGCCAGGCATACGCTGTCTGAAAGTAGCTCAGATCATCAAGAGCTAATTGCTAAATTACACCCCAGCTGTATGGTGTTCGGCAAATCCCTTTACTGACAAATGAAATCAGAAAATAAAATATTAGGCTATTTGAGATTACGGGTACTTCACTGGTGTATCAATAAATGTGGATTTAACATGACAGATGTGCTAAGCAGCCTTCTTTTAGGCTAAACGCAGGAGTTCTTGAGCTTCTTTCTGCAAAAAAATAAATGGAGGCAGCAGAAACTACACCCAACGTAATAAACTGCAAGTCTCAGTGGAATAAAGTTTTATGATCAGATCTTCAGACTGCCTGCAAATGCAGAACCTTTAAGAGGATTTCTTAATTGAGTTATATGTGCATTAAAGTAAGAAGAAAGCCTCTGGAAAAGGAAAAACATCCTATACATAGCTCTGAGAGGGAGCAGAGTGCCAGCACTCCCACAGCACAGCACGAACTGGAAAGGCAGACTGGATTTCAAAGCAAGAAAATGCCTTCTGCTTTTTGGTCCTACTGTATCCAGGAAGACAAAACTGTTGTGTATATTTTTCCTTAACAAGGAAGAAGCCATATAAAAGTCCCACAGCTGAAGTGCCAGTTTCTCCTACAAACAGAAATAACCCATCAATACTTTGAATATGGCCTTATCATTAGACCCGCAAGTCAAAAAGATGCAGTTGGGCTTCCAATTATACAAAATCAAGATATGCTGCAAAGGAAAATGTTTGCAGAAAAAAAGACTAATTAATCAAGTATCTGAAATTACTATTTCACAGGAGTGAAAATGAATTTTTAAAAAAATATTATTTTACCTGATAAAAATGAAAAAAGTAATTAGAAAAGCTTTAATGACACAGCAACCAACTAGTTTGTACTTTTATGTGTCTGCTGTTCTTATTACAGGTGAAGTAAGCTTCATAAATAAAACATAGAGTTTATTAAGGATCTTGGTACACCAGAGAAAATTATCACACTGTGCATTCATACGCTCAAGAATATGCTGGCCAAGGGCTACTGTCTTAACATCTGCTGTATATATAACAACTTCAATACAAATTTGGCTCTCATATTTAGGTATTTAGCATGCAAATGATTGGTTTGGTCATGCAGAGTATTAATATTGGTTGCTTAAGCCCTCCAGATCTTTCCAGTCAGCAAGCTCACTGATGTACTAAGCGATTAACTTTAAAAGCAGTACTCACTGTGAAGACTTTCTCAGGCTGACCACGAGCTCGCATGTTTGTGTCATGAATTTGCTTGAGTATCATCCAAGCTTCATCATGTTTTCCAGCCTAAACATTTGATCAAAACATTAAAACAAAAAGTACGAACAGATTAAGATATTCACTATAGTCACTGAACAATCTTATACAGAGGTCATGATGTAAACACAGAAATAATTTTGACTGAAATCTGAAAACCATTTGGAAAGTTATACCTCCAGCAAGAACCGTGGGCTTTCTGGCATAAAGGTGAGGGCCACCACAGAAGAGACACAGGGCAGTGCGCAGACGATCACAAATACTCGCCAGCTGTGGAACTGGTAGGCAGAGCCCATGCTGAAACTCCATCCTATGACAGAAGAAATTCACAAAATGTAGAGAGAGAAATAAGGACCGTTGTATGTGAGAATCTGCTGCTTCTTTGACATGCAGACTGATACCTATATTTAAATGAAGCCTGACTGATCTCTTGTATCTCCACAATTATTGAAGATTTCACAAATAATCTTACACTACAAATTTCAGCCTCTTGCATGTGACTAGTCATGATGGAAAATGGACATATGCTGGGTGGGAGACTTCCTTAAGCAGGGTTGAAGAAGTCTCTTCCTAGTCTCCAAGTAAAATCTACATGAAAGTAGTTAAGTGAAGCAAACAGGGACATCATCACCATACATAAGAATACATACACAAAGGAATAGTTTTCTATGAACACTGGAAGAAGGGAGGATTAAAACTCTACACTCAGATGACATATTTTATGGAATTTTACAGCCTTACTTATTACTATTAACTCTTTCTGCAAAGAGTTAATGTCACAGAATCACAGAATCACAGAATCACAGAATGGTAGGGGTTGGAAGGGACCTCTGTGGGTCATCTAGTCCAACTCCCCTGCTGAAGCAGGGTCACCTACAGCAGGCTGCACAGGACCCTGTCCAGGAGGGTCTTGAATATCTCCAGAGAAGGAGACTCCACAGCCTCCCTGGGCAACCTGTTCCAGTGCTTCATCAAATTTTGATACTCTTAATAGGAGTCTTCTAATGCAATATAGCGCAACACATAAAACGTTTACAGTGCCTAACTTCTGTTTTCATACTGTTCGAGAGCACTATACCACTCCTTAAATTCTGTTAAACGTAAACCAACACTTGTCCCCCCTGCCCCATAACTAGATGTACAGGAAAAAATACCCAGTATTTAACCTTCTATCTCAGATGAGCAACCTTAATACTAAAGTAAAGAGAGAATTTATGACTGTATAAAGGGATTAAGAATAAACAATAATAGGAAAACAAGTATTATTATCTGAAAAATTCATTTTAAGATTAAAGGGATTAAGAATAAACAATAATAGGAAAACAAGTATTATTATCTGAAAAATTCATTTTAAGATTAAAGGGATTAAGAATAAACAATAATAGGAAAACAAGTATTATTATCTGAAAAATTGATCTTAAGATACATCTAATTGCTGACTAAAAACATGCTGTAGAAGCCATTGTTAAAATATACTGAGAACACAAAAGAAAATACCGGGAAAAACTATATATGAAACTGCAGGGCTGGTAGTTCAGATTTTAAGAAAATATCTGACTGTTTGGTATATTATGACTGGACCATTGAAATGCTAGAATTGAAAGAAACCTAAGAATTTCTCTACAGAAAGAGAAAAATATTGTTTGGGTAACTACCTGACCTTTTATGCTGACTCTGAAAGCGCAGAAATTTTCAAGTGAAATTTTCAAGGACAACTTATTAAAATATGAGTGGAAAATAAGACTAACAATAAAGGACAGAGGAGGTTACTGGAAGAAAATGGAATGCTGGCTAATGAAAGAGACAATGCCAGATAAATCTGATATATTTCTTTGCTAACTGATTTTTCCAGACAAAAGACATGGTTAATTAAATCTGTCTGGATGTTGGTAAACAACTGGTACAACATGGTACCAAATGGCCTATTAAATAGTTCTTCAAAGGAGGTATGTATCTGTTAAGTGTACAGTGTATCTTGGAATTTAAAGATCTCATGTGGTGGATCATAAGTACATTCTGGGGAAAAAAATCCCTTCTCATATTAAAGCACTTACATGTTACCATATGAAACATACAGCCAACCTATGATTTGCTTTTGCCCTTTATCAACAGCTCAGTGAAACTTTTTGATCTGCGTACTTGGGAACCTGTTTTTTCTGGTCTCCTACAAACTTTCCCAGTTTCTGAAACGATATCATCTTGCTCTACAGCCTCATTTAGCCCTGACATCTTTATGACAGGAAGACAAAGGTAAAACCAATGACAGTGTTGGCAATGGTCTTGGAATGCCATGTTACTTTTTTTAAGTAAAGTTCCAGATAAACATACCTTCCCCCTCCAAAGTTCCCTCTAACAAAAAGAGGCTGTCTAAAATGTAATGTTAAATTTTATTTCAAAATAAAAGGTGGAAAGAAAATTTAGGGTTAAAAATACATACAATAAAGCATGTAACTGTGTTAAAATTCTCTGTTTACTGATTTTTGGATAATGTCAACTTTTCATCTTATGGAATTTCAAATCTTATATAGTATGGACATATTTTGCACCTAAATTGGGAAGAAATAAAGAAGTAAAGGTTTACAGGGGGTTAATGAGGCAATTAGAAACCATACCTGTGTTTTGGGTACTGTGTACACATTCTGTTCTAATCATTGGAATCATATTCTTCAATATATATTCTGAACTATAGTACAAAATCACCTGATTCAGAACTTGCAAAAATATTTCCTTTTGGATTATTTCCCATTGGTTATGTTCATTTTCAGTCAGAGCAGATATGACTCACGGATCAGCCATGCAACTGCTAGTGCCACGATGAAGGTGGCACAGGATAGGGGTTTTCATCTCTCAGAACAGCACAGTCAAGGTACTGGCTCTTGTTGTCATTAGAAACTGTCCCAGAAGTACACAGAGCCATTAGTATATTTAGATAATTTGCCTGTCACTGCTCAGGTTTATGTTTTGTGAGACTGAACTGCATAAAGGGCACTTCTGCCATGAATGAAATCAACCTGGCTTTATACCTGTTATGAAACAACAGCAACATCTTGTGCTCTGTAGCCAGTCCTGGAAAACACTGTTGACAATCTATTTTAAGGTGTCATTTACTAATGTAAGTGAACCATACTACACTTAATTAAAAACAATAAGTGCACCGTTCATGCTGCTGTCATCCTGACAACCTACAAAACATCTTTTTTACTCCTCAAAATCTCTGATGGGCATGTCAAAGTGAAATGTTGATTATGGTTTTTATTGCTCTTATTCTGTCTTTTTCTCTATGTATTGTGTTAGCTGCTGCAATTTATCTTGTGATTTAGCATACCTGCTAAATTAATAATAATAGTGAATGGTAGGATTATAAGAAGGTAGAAGGTAGGAAAAAAAACAGCTGTAGCACAGCTTTCTTGAGGCTGATGTCTTTTCTATTCTAACACCAGCACTAGATCAGCAAAACAAACATCTATTTTAAATGGAAAGCAAGTTTAGTTTTATTCTTATAAAACATCCCTTTTTCCTAGGTCATGAGCTAATCTGGAAAATGGAGTCATTAGAGTAGCTCTGAATTCATCTTGCAAAGTGGCTTTCATTCCTATCATACATAAGTCTTGAAACCAAATGGAAGTGTGTTCTTGGCTGCAACTCAATTTTCTTCTCCCTTCCCTGATTTATGAGGCAATAGCAAAGACAGAGCAGCTCTACACTGTTGTGTTCAGGGCACTGCACAGCAACCTAGAGTTAAATTTCACCCTTGCTCCCTGGCTATGCCATGTTTGAGAGCCATTAATCTTGAAAACGGTGGCAAGTCCCAATGTTTCATGAATTGCTAAAACACTTGGCCCAAATGCATCTTGGGAATGCTGTGCTGCAGAGCAACGTAAAAACTGAAATGACTGAATCTGAAGCTGCTGCAGCAACCTTTGTGCTGCATACCACCCTCTCACTTCGCTGGCTGCTGGAAAAGGCCAAGTGAATCACAGACATAGCAATTACTGATTACAGAAATACAGCAGCATGTGGTAGAGCAAAACCAAAATGTACAAGATGCTAATCTATATCTAATCACAAATTTCTGTGTTTAATCCTATGTCAACAAAATCTCCCCTCCCAACACTGCATTTTATCTGCTCCATAATATTAATAAATTAAAGGGATATTATAAACAATTTCTTGCTCCAAAGAGGAGAAGAGACCATTTCTATAATAGACTTTCCGTATAAGTATAGAAGTAAACCTGTCCATATTATGCTGAATTTTATAAATGTATATTACCTGATAAACAGTGTGTATGTTCAAGGACAAGGATAGTCTTTCACAGTGGCTAGGTTACTAGAGAGAAGACTAATGGGGACGATCTGCTTAATTTTCCAAAATGAGGGCTGAGAGGAAACATGATAGCTCTCTACAAATCTATAAGGGTTACACAATAAAGTACAATGTGGGCAAGGAAAAATATGGTTACCTACAGGCACTTTAGAAATACTAGCTGGCAAGGGAAAGGTTTCTAAATACCAAAGGAATAAAGTTGTGAAACACCTTTCTAAGGGACTAATGTGTACAAAGAAACCCTTACCAATATAGGGATTTTATGGCATGGTTAGCTAAAGACCTACCATTCTTGACAACAATTTTTGTTAGGCATTCAGTAGGAATCAGAGGAACTAGATTCATGGCAGTGTCAGAAATTTTCAAAGGCCAAGCTTGCATAAAACACTGTCTTTTGGTAGATCAAAGGAGGGAGGAGATGGAAGAATATCTCTAAAATTAGGGGCCAAGGAGAAAGATAGCCAAGGAATTCATAGAAAGTCATAGACTCGACAGATGCTTCTGCAGAACCCTTTCTATGATTTTTCAGATTTTTAAATTTATGTTCTAACACACAATCTTTCGCCAGAACTCAGCTTTATAGACTCAATTTTTCATGTTTAAGACTTGAAAAATTTCCAGTAACTAAGATGTGTGATTGTCCCAAATTGCCACGTGGTGGCACTGTTACCGGTCATAAAGTAAAATAAGTTTAAATAAATTTTTTCACAAAGCCTTCTACTATTAAGTGTTATTGTTTTGTTGAGCATCTTCCAAACATGAGCTAAATAAAAATTATAAGGATGACTGGAAATATTTTGCAGCTGGCAGCACTGAAATTCTTTATTATTGCACTTACATTTTATCTGTCCTGGCTTTACCACGTTTAACTGTGAGTGACATCTAGGATTTGAGCCCATACATTTTAATGGTAACAATTAGAATAATGATAAAACATCACTGTAAGTTACATAGCTGAGGAGGCTCGGTTAGACATATTTACAAGACTGAGTGAAACACCTGATTTCTAACAAATGCAGAAATAATATTGTCAGAATTATTTTGTAATTGTATAAAGGTGAAATTTCAGTAACACAAAGCAGAACACTTGTCTTTCCTGTGGTTAGATTATTAATATCACGCAGGAAAGGCAGTGTTATTATTAGCCTATATAGATAGTTAGATACTCAACAAACCCACTGGCTCAGCAGGTCAACTGCTAGTAATTTCTGCAGAAAGAATCTGCAAATAAAACAGCTGAAGTGTGGCAGTCCAGGATGGAGGCACCTTAACAAAGGTGCCTGTAGAAGACTCTCTAACTCTCATCTGCATCTGCCTCGCTCTCTAGCTGATGCCATTAATCTCTGGGAGCCATAAGGATCAACACTTCGATGAGAGAAGAAAATAATAGTGTTAAACAGATATGTTTTACAAACACATTAAAGTCAGACCTGGTCTGCTGACACTTAAAACTATGATTAAACTGAACAAGGCATTTTCTAAAGCCACATTTCCTTTCCTGTAGAGGAGGGGGTTGTCAACCTCTGACACTCCTCACTTCCCTGGGCTTGCACTGATCTTCGTCTGAAGATGGGAGATTATCAGGTCTCCAACCACTCTGGTAACATTATTTGGCATTCAGAGAAGCCCCAGGACAGCTGCAAGCAGGGCTGACCTCATACAGAAAATAATTTGCACTCTAATAACATCAGACACAACTCCTCTATCCAGTGCATGTAGTCTAGGTGAGGTGTCCAGCTGTAGCACCTCTGAGCAGTGACATAAATAATCCACTTTTTAAATGTTTCTAATACCTGCTGCTGTACTGCCCAGTTTTACTTTTCATTGAGGAGAAAGTTTGTATATGTGTATACTTCAGACAATGATACGGTATGATATCTGCCCAGAATTTGAGGTTTAGTAATGATATGCCAGCCTTTCACTCAACCTTACAGACAATCTGTGCAGAACACAGAGCTGTTAGCTTTGTTTCTTTGCTATGGAAAAATGTGCCTATGACAGACTTGAGAGAAAAAAATATAAAAAATAGTTTCAAATCAGAATACCTAGCAACACTGGGGTAAAAAAAAGACAAGGGAAGCTTGTAAGTCATTGCATGCATAGATCGCTATGGTCTGTCTGGAATTTGACTTTCATTTGGCCCTAAATTTTGGCTGTATCAAGATGGTATGACTCACTGTAGCCCATACAGGCAAGAAGTTAATCTCTGAAATGGCAGAAGAGATGAACAGATGTAGTCATGTAAGAAAACTAAAGAAGCAGTTCCTAATAAGACACTTGCAGGTACCCAGCAACCTGGTCATATCATCTGTCTAATCTTTGCAAATGCTAGAGGAAGCATAGAATGTTTAATTCTTATTTATGATTAGGAAATCAGGATCTCACTTGCCCTCCTAGGTAGACAAACATGAATACACGTAGGGACTTGAAGTAAGCTGTCGTCAGTACTGAGCCTAATGGGAATGGCATGTCTGTGTTCTGACTTCAACAGAGGAAGCTATTCCTGCACTTCAATTTTCTGTACTTGGAAGACTATTGAGGAAACTAAATAAAACAGAGATGTGAATAAGGCAAAATCACCCATTAGCATTTTATGAAGTCTTACAGGGCAGAAGGGAAGTTACACAGAACCAAAGAGAACCAAAGAGAAAGGACTTGCAAATTAAATTGACGATTATAAATTTTCTACATATTCGCCCCATATTGTCCCCTTCAGTGGACTATTTCCAAAGACACAATTGTTATAACAAACAGCAGCAAAAGAGTAGAAGAGCTTTCACACGAGACAGCTTATGGCATTGTCAGAATCGGTTTTGTCTCTTATGCGCTTGCTATATGACTGAGAAAGGTGTGATAACAAGAGGATTCCTGTACCCTTCACAGACATGGACAACTAACATTTTTACAAGCAGCAGTGAAACACATGAATTTTAATGATTACCTGTATATACAAAAAACATGTTAAAAAGAAAGGGTAAATGCACTTTGCAGGGAACAGTCTGGTTTGAACAGCAGCTGTAGGGATTTGATGACAGCAAACCAGCTGACAGGAGATGAGGATTCCTCTCCATCTGAAGTTATATATTTTACATAGAAATATACATAGTTGTTTATTCACTTTAGTTGGTCTCCAAACCACCGCTCCCCCTACCATCATCCAATTTCAAGGCAAGTTATTGGCAATCTGCAGCGGTTTAGTGTGCTTTTTTGCACATTTGTATCTGCATCCATATCTATAAAACAGGAACAGTAATACTCATACAGATTAACTCCTAAATCAGTGTTGGAAGATCTCAATAACACTGAAGAGGCACAAAAATATGAGAAAAATCTGAGCCAAAATACACAGAGTTTGGAAAAATACTGCATGGTCCAAATTCATAAAGACATTGACATGAAATGCAGCGCCATCACCCCATAAGGGGAGAGGGAAAGGATAAACATCAAATTTGTACAAAATACTCTGCATGATTTCTTGATATACCTCTGTCTCATTCCTAAGAGAATAAGCCTTCTCCAGTACCTGCTTGGCCCGGAAGAGGTGTTCAGACACACAGCTTTGTGAACCTTCCCTAGACTGATGCCCTGATTTAAACTATTTGTTGCACCCATTGATATGATACTGCATGAAAATAAGGGCGAAGAGCAAAGTGTTCCATTTACAGGAAAGGAACAAAAGATGTCACTGCTGAGCAGCGGAGACAATCCTGCAGTCCTCTACTTCTGTTTGCTTAACTTCGGCCAGTTAGAATTTTTGTTTCTCATAATGGGGAGAAATCATAGAAATGCACTTTGCTAAGGTGTCATGCTGATGTAAATGGCTCCACCTGGCCACCACCACGCAGGATCCAATTTTGCACATTAGCAATTCTGAATACAAACATAATGCAACTATCATATAAGGCTGGAAACCTATCAAATCTCAAAGCACTTCGACGCATATTTGCAATGTCCTGGCTTTGGTCACCATTAAAAGTTTCGTCTCTGTCCAGAGTCATTTTTCCAGGCTTCAGACACACATTACCAGGAACTGAGCTGGAATAACTTCTACGTGGTTTCATTCTGGATGCAAATATTGTTATACTTGGGAAGTGGGTATATCCTCACTTATTACAGTCCTTCGATAATGAGCATAGATCTTGAAAATTTTCCAGCGCAAATCTGTAATTTTCTGCTTAGATCTTAAATCAGTGTTTCTAAAACGTTCTGTTTGTGTGGCTTTAAAATGCTTTTCTTCCTTTCTACCTCACACTTTATAAAACATAAATCAGTGCAAAAACTCTCTTAAAACTTACGTTATTTGTATATTTCTGAAACGTAAAATGAGAAACAACTTGTTGCAATTGAAATTATTAAGTAAAAATGCATATTCCAGGCTAGAACATTCTGCACTTCCCTTATGTGCACTTATGACCTTTATTCAGAAAAAACGGCCCAAGACGATTAGAAATTAATGTAGACGAACACAGGTTAAATTTTGTCCATGGTTCAGATGCGAAACTTGAAAAGAGCTGTGATTTGTAATCAAAAGCTCAGATGTTTAATTTCCCTATAAACAGATGCGTTTGTCACATTTCTGCATCAAAACTGGTTTTGGAAAATTCCCTCCTTTCAGTTAAAGATTTGATGTAGATCCAACTTGTAAGTAGAGCTGTTAGGACCCCTATGGCACCCTCCTCAGTCCTGTGGAATCCAACACTTGCTGTAAGTGTTTGGATGTAAGATTCTTTTATACATATATTTGCAATCTTCCCAATACCCTTGTAATACTGTGGAGTCAGAAAAAAATCAAATATAGTGCTGGGATACAATAGGTCAGTGGTTTGGTACCTTTCTGAATTTAATGGCCTCTAGACATTTTTCAGATAGATGTGCAGAGTCCTACAGGGCTAAACTAAGGCCTATGGATGAAAGATTTATTTGTCTTAATTATTCATATGGTCATATAGCCTAGAAGCATTTTATGGAATCCCCACTATTGAAAACCGCAGCAGTAGCTGGCAGCATCTGGAAAAAAAACTGAATCAAGGAATGGTCTAAGAATTTTCTTAGCTTAACGACCAGATAAAAAGTCAAGATAAAAATTAAAATGTATTTTTCCAATATGAGCAAGATCTATTAATTAATTACTCTGAGTTTATATTTTAGTCCAATGCAGAATGGTGTCAGAAGAACTGGAAAGACAATGTTCCAATTACTTACTTATAAAAAAACCAGAACAACCCAGAACAGTCACCAAGGGTTAATATTTAGCTGATACCATTGAAAAGCTCATTACAAGCACTGTGGCACATAATTGATCTGACTGTTCGGCTGACTGAGTCTGTGGCCCCAGAGATTTATGTACTCATGCAGTCCTCACTTGAGTCTGGCTCTGTGCAGCTGTTCAGGGAAGGCATTTCACAATCTGCAAAACAAAGAGGTAAAATCTGCCGGCCACGACTCTGATAATATAACTTACAGGCTTGTCAGTCTAAGAAGAAAAGGCCATGTCGTGCTTTCCAGAGGTGACAGATCAAGCAGATGCAACTGATATCAAAAAAAGTGGGGGAGAGCACATGTCAAAAGATGTCTGCTGTCAGAGTTTAAAAATATCATGGTCAGTGTTGAAATTGAGACTGTGCAATGAAACGTCACTAACACATTCTTCAAACTGTTTGTATGACCTCACTTTTGATTTCTTGTTAAGATTTCTACCTCTGGTCTCCTACATGTACGTAGTGATTTTCACTACTTCATTTTATTACATCTAATCAAGAATTCAAGAATTGTTTGGATACAGGTTCAAGACATCTCTTTGGCCAGTGGTAAAGAGTACAGTAAATCATCAACAGCAGACAAAATCCACCTTTCTAAGCAGACAATGTAAAATTGGCAATTGCCCTGTGCAGTAGTTACTAAGAGCCAAGTCTGAAATAAAACATCTGTCTGCAACAAGATCTGATTACATTGTTGTCCTACCAATAGGCAAAACAAGATACAATGTTCTCTACATATTTTTGTGTGGTGCCCTCCACAGCCTACCCATAGCTCTGAGCTCACAAATGGCATTATATTTGGTATGACAAGTTGTTGCAGACATTACTAACAGCAGCTGTTAAATGTGGAAGCTAATTGAAAATGTAAGTGTTTCTGTCCTGGTCTGGCACTTCCAGTGATTTCTGTGCGTGTGGACTAAGGATATGTAAATGATGGACTCACAGTGAAGAAGAGAAGAGAAGCAATTAATCAAAAAAGACAATCAGAAAAAGGCACAATAAAACACTGAAGTTTCTGAAGAGAAAACGGAGCTTATTTATCTAGCCTAACTTTTACAAACAGAACAATCATTGAAATGCTGGAACGTTTTCTGAAGGATACAGAGAGAACATGACTCTTCCCAGTGATGCGAGTCTTATTTTTGCATGCTGCTGCAGTGTAACAACAGAACACTTATGCAATTCAAGGAACACTTTCAAAATTTAGCTTTATTATATTTTATTTATTTGAAATTTGTTGCAAGAAAAAATCTTTAATGAGCATTTCAGTGCTGTGATTTAAGTCTCATTTTCTTTTTTTGCTATTTAATTTACCTCTTTTGTTTTGTCTAAACTTTAAACAAAAAGGAGCAATATCTTATCACTAAGAGAGAGACAGGTAGACGAAACAGGCAGCTATGTGATTTAATAATTAGACCACACATGCATTCTAGGAATTCTCTTCTAACCTAACAGCAGTCAATTAAACAAACTCTGTCAATTGAATACATGGAGCTTTTCTGTACATACTGTGAACCATGTGTCAGAAGTCCTGAATTCAAACTTTGGTCAAACACTTCCAACACAAATATTACTTGCACTCACAAATCAAGTACTGATGATCCTCAGTTACAATGTATGATAGCTATCCAGGTGGTGGCAGGGTGGGAGGTGGATTTTGCCTATGCAGTGTTTGAAACATGATTATGAAAAGGAACAAGGAAAATACAATATCTTAAACAAACAGAGTATTATAATATATTTTTCCTTTTATAAAGCTTTATGATTTCCTTACAGAGTCCAGAGTATCCAGATATCGTGAAGTGATCAGATCCTTATATCAGACTGAAATACTTAAGGTTCCTGTAGGAAGAATAAAACAATCTAAAAGCCTTACTGTGATCTCTTTAGCTGCAATTTCTCACTTTTTTATTATATGGCAATGCTGCCTTCAGGAAACAACTAGGAGGAAGGCCAACACTTCCAATACCCCAAAACAAATAACCTGTGTACTAGAAAGTAAACAAGATAATACAGAGTCAAACAGCAAGAGAGGGACAGACAGTGGTAGAAAGCAGCATCTCTTCTCCTCGGCCAGCATCAAAGCTGAGGAGATCAGGAACTGAAACACCAGCCCAGAGTCCTCACTACCAAATCTTGCTGTTTCTCTTTGCTCACTTTATACTGTTTTCTGCTGGCATCCTTGGAAAGTGAAAAATACAATGGTGTTGGGAATATTAAACATACAAATGCTATAGGAGGGGCTAGATCAGGTTTTTTTCTCATGTATTTGTACAGATACCTCCCCTATAAATATGAGCAGAAAGAATATAGTCAGATGCTGTATTCAGATAGTCATATGTGCATGGATAATTGAATACACTTTGATGGAATTAGTTTCTCTGAAGCAGGCATGATTTCAAAAGTAACATTTAGTATTTTTCTTTGTGGAAAAGTATACACAAAATTCCTGAAAAACAAATCTTATGGCATTCTGCAACTGATTATGTTAATTTTAATTTAAAGGCAACTGCACCACAAATTGAAAAATGATATTCCAGTTGTATGTCCAATCCACAGACAGAATATATTACTGAAGTGAAAAGAAGCTGTTACTAAAAGGACAATCACAAACTCCTTCAGAACAGACAGTTTTATAAGCCAGACAAACAATATGGAAGTATGGTAGACAAATTCGTATTGTTGTACTGTGTTCCAGAGAAAATTAATTTTTTTTTTATGTATATGAATAATCACAGAGTAAGACCAGTGACATCTTCTTTTGCCTGTCTATACAAATCACCTGAATTTTTCATCTGTTAAAAACCAGTCACAAAACCAAAAGTTTTTTTGGTCTTTTTAATGTTAAAAATTTGAACAAAGAAGGAATCTCACCAGATTAGCATCTTGTTTGTTTCTGGAAGTGAAAAGCAAGGGTTATGCCTGACATTGCAGACATTTCTAATGGCTGCTGGCCAGATTTCTAAGGCATCTTCACTAACTTGGTTGTAATTTTTCTTAATTTATACTCAAGTCCAGTTCATTGTGTGAAACCGAGTTTTCATTAAAACTAAGGCTGAAGAGTTGCCGTTGTTTTGTTGCCATAAGAACGATTTACTATTACTATAGTTTCTGTGGAAGATGATGTTTATGGCACTAGACAGTGATGTTTATGGCAAGAGTCTGTTCACCTGTCTGCCAGTCCCTCCACCAGAATCATTTAAAGCCATTGACCTACTTCAGTCAAGTGACAAGAAGAAACAGTGTCAGGGATAATCACATTCCCCACAGCGTTATGAGATGCATTGCCTGGGCAGAGGTGAGAGACCCCATCAGAGGACAGAGGAAAAGGCAGGAGAAGTCAGTGGTCCCATCGGGATGCTTCAGCCAGTCTCGGGGCTGGGACCATGCTATGGCCACACCATCCATTGGCTCTGGCATCGGTCTGACCCAAGCCAAAACATGCTGCCTCCTCCCTGGCAGCAGCTAGACGGGAGTAGGGCTGTAAGGCAGCAGGGAGCGTGGCGAGGGTGTGGGAAGCTAAGTGTTTCTTCCTGCACAGTGCTGGGAACAAGAAAGGGCAACTATAAACATTACAGCAGAGAGGGATCTGGAAAAAGCAAGGAGAAAATTAAAGTACTGCTGATGTGACTTGTACGTGATATAGTGAAAGACCGACAAGAAAGAGTTTAGCCAGGATCACAAGAGACATTGACAGAAACTGCCAGGACAGTGGGCGTCATAACCTCTCTGCTCACAAAACAACTTGCTAGTTTTTAACTGAACCTCTCAACAAACACATTTTCTCTTTCACAGTCAACCTAAAGAGCCCAAGTGAAGGTTGTGTTTGAAGCTCACTAATGAGCATCTTTAGTGCTCATTAAGTAGATGTGCTAAAAGCTACTTAAGCTTCTAACATCTGCAAATATAAACATTTAAATGACTATATCAAACCCTGCATTAGGGCACAGAAAATAGCAAACTGATAAACAAAGTGATTTGCTTTACTTTCCTATCTGAAATTGCATAAGGAGCTGTTCTAAATTTGGCTGTGTTCTGTCATTCTTGTTGTTCCTAACGATGAAGATTTTTTTAAAGTATACACATTCAGTATAATCAAACTTCATAGGATTATGTCAAATGAAGAGCAGTTCATGAGTAGGAGTTGATAACTCCAGTTAACATTAAAACTGCCATGTATCCACTGTAATTAACTCGGATTTAAAAAGTATAGATGTACCTTCAGCCTGCAGGATACCAGAATAATGGAAGTGTACTAAGTATGGGCGTATTTTGCCTCTTCGTGGAACGTAAAACAGATCAACAGATGATGCATTATGTAGTAGAAGAGTTGATGTCTGATCTATTCCATTTGTTCAGCATGAAACAGTCTCATAGAAAATGCGTACTGAACCTTAACAAAGCTCTAACTTCTTTTTTTATGTAGCAAACAGTATTTGTCATTGGTTAAAGGTATCCATAAATTCATGGATTATGAAGACAGAAGATGTATCAGAAAGGTAATTACATGGAGAAGGCAAAACTGAAGAACTGCTCTTTATTTTAACATTTGCATCAAATGTTTCCTCCAAGTTATACACATTAAAAAAAGGAATATATTAATTTAAAATTCTGCAGATTTATTAGTGCATTCATGGGCTTTCTACAACTGAGAAAACATACACGCAGCTCTTCCCCAGGCCATCTTCCTTGGCATCTTTTTTTTTTCTGGACGACCAATAAAATTCGGAGATCTTCTGCAGAGAACAGAAGCCCCCATGTAATAGAAAATGGAGCCTTGGGCTCAGCTTTTTCCCAAACAGCTGCTGCTATGTGTGGGATTTGTTCTGAATCACCATGAAAAAGTAGACTAGTAGGGAAAGGCTTGAGAAACATTAGCAAAATGTTTCTAAATGAAGAGTCCAGCATTTTCAAGATTAGAGAAGGACAGACTTTTAAATTTCTCTTTCTACCTGTGCAGGTTTATTCAGCAGAGAAACCTTATGTCTTCCTTTTGGAGCTACCAGCTAGAATAGTCTGATAGACAGGGATTTTCCTACACATGCTGGGAAAGTTCAATGCTGCTCCTTTTTCTTTAACTGTTTTTTGGGTTGTTTTTTTTTTTATTTTTTCCCTTCTCATTTCTGAAGTTCTCTCCTCCTTTTGTCTATGTTTTCTTCATTTGCTTTTTTTCTGGTCTACCTCAGCACCCACTGGAACACCAGTTATCTGTTTAACAGTTACCTGAGAGCAGAAGTGGATGGGACCTTCAGGGGGCATCTAGTGCATCCACTTGCTCCAAATTAGAATCAACGCTGGCCCCTACAATATTCTCAAAACAAGTTAATCTAATACTGCCTTCAAGACTTACAGTGACTGAGATTTCATTACTTTCATAGCAGTTTTATTCAGATGCTTAACTAACACACCGTTAGAATGTCTTTTTCATTATCTTTAGTACCTCCCCTTGACAGAAATTTCAGCTTATTACTTTTTGTCTTCTCATTAGTAAGCAGTTTATTCCTTTTCCCTTTGTAGCTAATCATGATTTTCTCCTATTTGCCTCCTACAAGATTAAAGAAGACATCACAGGTGCACCTCTTGCATGTCTAAATCATTGATGGCATCCTATTTCAGTATGTTCCAACTTCGAACAAGGAAATTCAACAGCCATTACATAACTGTTTTTCCTATTTCCAACTCCCATTAATCAGGTGTTGACATACAAGGAGCTGCAGTAAATCATCTCTGTAGATATGCCTGCGGAGTATAGTTGCTTTCTCTGGTTGTTCTGGGCACAGTCACCGCAGTGATGCAGCAGTATGAAATCGGTCAAGTGTGGCTCTTTTTATTACAAATCATGTAAGCGCATCCCGGTCTTTTGATCAGATGGGTGCACTGCATCAGAGAGAGTCAAATTCTCTGCTGGGAATGACAGAAAAGGAGGGAAGGGTGGAAGAAGCAACTTGGTGATACTTTCTTTAAGATGAAACCATGATTTATAATACATTTATAAACTGTTGGGCACCTCACTTCTGAGGAAATGCTGGGACCAGCTGATGAAACAGCCATGATTGAGATCAAGCTGTTTCTCTGATGCTCAGACCAAGCTGTAACACGCATTTCAGAATTTAGAAGCACTACAAGAAATACATGAAATGCAGTGATATATGTAAAAGTAAAAGCCACTTATTTACAGCATCAGCATCAGCTCTGACACCTGGAAGCTTATAGATTTCACCAGGCAAATTGTGTCTAAAGGCACTTTACAGATATTAATCTGTGCAATCTCAACAAAGTAATTAATAGTGCTTTTTTCTGCAGACAAGTAATAGTGAGATTAAGACCGTAATTATTCAAAGTAGTCAAGAATTTCCAGTACTCATCCAGGTACAGTCCTGAACTAGACCTTGAGATACCCAAGTTCATGGGTTACTGTTGAAAAAAATGTAGCCTATATAAGCTGTTAGCTGCTTCCAGTCCTTCATCTTAGTGACAAAAAGTCATTCGTTAACCTTTTAATTTGTACAAAAATAAATGCTGACAAACAGAAAAATCTCCACTTTTTCCTTATATTGTATATTGTCTAAACTACACACTGTCTAACATTTATATACCAGGGAACAATTCTTTCAGGCATTCATCTTGGAACAACCATCACCACAGAAGGCTCCACTTTGCTAATGCAATAAACTCTTGTTTCCTTGTAATGGAAGAAGATTAGCAGGCCAGTCTGAACTCTCTGTACATCCACACTTGCGGCTTACACCACTCAGAAGGATCCAGTTCTGCTCATCAGAAGTGCTGGAAGATGAATGGCTCCTAAGATCCTTCTGTTTTTATTGCTGAGCAAGTACTCACCATGCTCTATAACCCCACCAATAATACATAGCACTGACCTAGGAATTTTTATCCCAGTACTGCTGCTGCCATGTGCCATTCAGAAAGTCTTTAGCCAAAAAAAAAAAAAAAAGAATACGGGAATTCAAAGTTTTTCTGACTTCATTGTGACTGAACAGTTTCAGTCCATCATGTTCTCAGTTTAGTCTGCCGCAGACTGAGAGAATAACTCCTCCATTAACATAGCCTGGCGCTGTACATGCTTGGAGTTGTATGCAGCTCTCCTTACCTCCTTGCCTATTTTACTACAGTATAATTCAATATGGTTTCATACAGAAGGGTATTTTATTGTAGTTTTGAAGATATGTTTACCTTTTATATTTGCAACTGGATGACACAAGAACAAAGCACATGACAATAGGAAATACTACAGAAACTACTAAGCAACTTACCAAAAAGGTGATAAAAAGATCTTTCTGATTGCCAATAAAGATTTTTTATTTTCAGGAGAATTGATCTGTTTCACTTAATGTTCTGAAGCGGGGGGAGAGGCGGCCGCGTGGCGCTTTTGTTGCCGGCTGCAGCCGAAACCATAACATTAATTTGGCACCCAAGCGTGGGGCGGGGATAACGGCAGGGTTGAGCAGTGTGTGTTAAAACAGTTTTCTTAGATTTTGTTACAATTTATTGTACGCATTTACTGTGTTAGTTAGTAGTCGCCGGCAAAAATGGTTTTGGCTTTGATCAAATGTCTCTGGTATTTAAACCCGTATTTGCTTTATGTTCACTGCCATGCTGTTAATTATTATGGGAAAAAGGATCAGGATGATGATTTTGCTCTACTGTACGATATCAACTTATGACATGATAGCATCACTGTGCATGAAATTAGGCTTGTATTTGCATGCGGCACTGCGGTCATTTTCGTACCTCGGATCCTATGTCTTAGAATTTGTTAACAATCGAACCCAGCCTGTGGGGAAAACCGGAGGGGATGCCTTCCCCACTCTGTCACCCCCCCTCTCTCCCTCAGGCTGGTCCTAACAGCTTTTGAGAATTTCGAGTACCCGTGGGATGCTCAGGCCAGCACTCTCCTATTGTTCTGTCTCCTGAATGGGTTGCAGGTTTTGTTTAGGGCTAAACAAGTCGTTAAGAACACCGTGCAGAGACCTGCCCCAGGGCCGGATAGCTGTGAGTGGCTGGGTGTGTGGGACAGCATGGGCAGGTACCTAGGGCAGTGGGCACCACCGGTGTGTTTTAAACTCACCCCTGAGGAAGTACAGGATC
>Ga0065711_1002582_pt1 | contig 32858 bp, 27 predicted proteins | sample Hoacrofraction12_FD_59098 | JGI IMG/M metagenome (GOLD analysis project Ga0065711, IMG submission 59098) | Hoatzin crop microbial communities from Cojedes, Venezuela - Epithelial fraction 12 v2 (version 2) | ecosystem: Host-associated > Birds > Digestive system > Esophagus > Crop | place...
GGTGGTGAAACACTGGAACGGGTTGCCCAGAGAGATAGTGGAGGCCCCATCCCTGGAAACATTCCAGACCAGGTTGGACAGGGCTCTGAGCAACCTGATCTAGTTAGCGGTGTCCCTGTTCGCTGCGGGGGGGTTGGACTAGATGACCTCTAGGGGTCCCTTCCAACCCAAAAATGTCTATTTCTATGATTTCTATAATTCCTGACATTTATTAATGGCAACACAAGTGATGGAACTTCTAAATATTGATGTTAAACCAGACGCTCCGTGCTGCAATGAGTTATTGTCTACTGGCCTGATCTTCTGCACAGATGTCCTTAATTTTAAGCATACAAGTAATTCGCAGAGTTCTCTGAACCTATTTAGACGCTAAAAGTGATGGATATATAAGGACATTTGAGATCAGGGCAAATATTTGACAGACATCATGGAGCTTAAAGAAATTAGTGGCAATAGTCAAAATGGGCAGAGGAAAGTTAAATTAAAACAACAAATAATATAGTGGAATATACATGTATAACCATGGAAAGAAGGAAGAGCTGAAAAGAAGAAAATATAATGGACAGTACAGTAAGAGACACAAGACCTACAGGAGGAGAGGAGAAGGATCTCCTGTGAGGTGACTAGGGACAGGCAGGTGGTTGGAAATACAGAATTGCTTCTCTTCTCTACTTTAGGAATTTTTATAGGTGCAGATCCTGGTAACTCCATCAGGTCATTCCTGACAAAGCAACAAAGCCTCTGTGTCAGCAAGCAGAGAAGGCAGTGGCCAAAGAGCAAGGAATCCAGAAAGCTTTTTTTGATGCCTAAAATACTACATAAAGAACAAACATTCCGCTTGCTTCCCACTCTCCTGGACTTCTGCACCTCTCCATGCCAATGGCGTTCTTACTAAGCTGGAGGGCCCAGACGAGCACCTCTTTGGTGACCCAACCAGCAGGTGCATCGCTTTGCTGGGAGAGCAGGCACTTCATGTTTTACATGCACAAAATAAAGCATCTGGTACCCTTACACACCAAAAACCCACACCTCCTCAGACCGGCCTAAGCAGTGCGATGCATTTCACTCAGCTTAGGAGGCAACTCATTCCCACTCCAGAGTCTGGAAGCATCTTCCAAGCTGATGTCAATACATGACTTCTTCATTTTGAGCTGAATAATCTTCAAAAGCCTGAGCTCAGTGAGCCCTATCTCTACAGCATGTCAGTCATAAGAAATGGCAGGATTTCTGCTCCGTGCTTATAGCTATGTTTGAGGTGAGCAGCACCAACTGCTAAAATAAAATAGTGAAACAAAAGTCAATCAGGGCAGTTTAATGGGCTGAGGAGGGGCAGAGAGGAAGCAGCAGAGCTGACAGATCCACTCCAGTGGTTCAGGAACCAGTCACCTCATTACTGTCTGCTGCACACTTCTTCCCCATTTAAGTTAGCTTTAACTGATAAGAAAAAAAAAGCATTTTCAAATATATGCACTTCTGGAAACAGAATGAGACAAATTTGTCTTCAGTGGACTTTCAGGTAAGTTAGTAAAATTATTTCTCCTCAGTGGTTTCAAACTAGTGATTGTTTTGGCTCATGTATGCTTTATGTTGCATGAAAAATATTTCCCCGTAATCCTCAGTTCTGTCACAATAGTTTTAAATAAACTCCTACCACAAAGCCATTTCTACTATGTCAACATCTCATTTTTTTTTAAAGTGGGATACCACTGGAGGGCAAATGCAGTCCATTTGCAGCCCTATGCACTGAGAAAAAAATCACCTAGTAATGATAAATCCGTCCTAGATACGATCTGTGATTTCTACCATCTCTGCGGCATTTAAAATGGACACAAACATATGAATAGAAACAGCTAATAACAGGACCCTGCCAGATAAAGGGTTTCAAATTATAATACTGATTCCCACAAAGAAGCGAATTGCAGGATTTCCTTCTGAACTCCCACGGTTCTTTCTTATTACCACCAGTCAACGCTACCAAAATGGAATTAAATACTTGGGGCCAAGCTGCAGGATGACAATTTAATGCAGTTCTGTTCATATAAAACAATGTCTGGCACAAAAAAAAAAGCACACCTTCTCTCATAATGATAAAAAGAAGAAGATGAATTAAACTAAAAGGTAACCAGGTTTAAAATGCTAAAAGAAAATACCTTTTTCTCAGAGCAGGGCTGGAATTGTTTACCAGACAGCGTGGATACACCCGTTCAGCTGCCAACAAAAGTCAGCGACTAACACGAGTGATGAAAAAAGCTGCAGATGCAACCGCTTTCCCTCAAGGCATAAGTCAAGTGTTAAATGCATGGTTTGGGGAGGAAATCTCCCTTTCTGCTGGTAAGGAGTCCTGTTAGGATACTCCACAAGGACTGCTAACGAGATACTCAGTATGACAGTCTCTGTCTTCTTGCTTTGTATTTACACCCACCAGAGCATGTTTGTATGCCATCAGCTCAGCATATGGCACACGGAAGCATATGGAAGCTATATTCTTTAACTACATTCATCTTAAATTAAAAATAAACAGCAGACACTTCCATAAACTTTTACATGGCGAAAACCGATGCTTGCACGCTGGCAAATTGCAGAGGCGCCGAATGCATCCTTAGATGCCGTTACACCACCACCAAAGCAGCACGCCAGCACCAAACAGGGGGTTCAAGGGCTCAGGTGCTCTCAGTAGGCACCTGCCCGACTTAAGAGGGCTACAGATGGTCCTAACAACAGGAGTGTATTGAGAAAGGAATATTACAGGCAGTGTTGCATCCAGTGAGGAAAGATAACATAAATATAGTTCCTCTTGCCTACAAATCCAACTACAGACAGTCTTGGTAATCATATTCGTTTACCAAAGTTATAATCAATTCTCCTTTAAAAATGCATTTCAACTGCTTCCAAAGGGTAAAAAGCTGAAGCGTGAGAATGTCAACCATGAACCAGTAAAATTATATTGCAGTATGGCACTTCAATTTGGGAAACCTAAATTAGTGGTTTTGAAACTCTGGAATTAAATGTCATTAGAACATCTGAAAACAATGCCTGATAATTCCAGGAGGGTACACTCAGGCAAAACACTAAAATAAAGCTATGAGTTAGTGTAAATCTAATGGCTGGACTTCGAACTGAAACAACAGGATAGACAAGAGGCGTAGACATGATGATGTAATAATCTTCTCTGGCTTCAAATTCGAAGAATGTGTGAAAAATCAAAGTCAGCATGTAAAGTCAATGGAATTATTTAAATGTAGTTGTTTACATTTTCCTTGTTCAGAAAAAATTTCATTTTGTGTTGCGTAATTGTTCTTACTACCCCTCAATGTAGCAAGACAACGTATCACTTCTTACATGTATCACTAAGATAAGTGACAAGGAGTTCAGGGATAATACGCTAGAAAAATAGAAAATCACTTTAAGGCTCCAGACTCATTGACTATAAGCACAGTCTCATAACTCCTGACCGCCTCATTTATTTTCTATATTGATACTCTTTCATACTCATAACGGGTTCCTCCAAAATCCCAGGTTGAATATTTTTGTTATTCTTGGCATATTAATGCAAACTCTAACTATAGAAGGAGACCAGAAACAGACATAATAGAAGATATAAGATAAGGCTTTGCTGAGACTGAGGTTTAAGTCTAAGGCTCTGATTCTGTAACGACCAAAGCATGCACTTAAGTTCACCACTGTGACCCCCACCTTGGATGCAGCAGTGCTCCCTGCAATGAAGCGAAGCGCATCCGAAGTTTGTACTTACAGAAGCAAACCATAAAATAACCATGAAAAATAAGTCTGAGGAAAAGAACAAACGATGCCAGGAGGGACATCGCAGACACAAATCTAACAAACCTAACGGAGGAAGAGCTGGAACAACTAGTTATGCAGCAGGGCAACCGGCTCCAAGATAACCAGTTTCCCAGTTGGTAATTATTAATGATATTGACAGTAGTGCTAAAGGGCTAACAAATGCCACCGAGCAAACAGAGCGCTGAATAAACACAGAGCCCAACCAACGTGCTCTATAAACAAACAAGAGGAGCCCGAGATGAGGTTGGGAAGCAATAAAGATGGTAAATATCAACAGAAAAGATAAAGGAAAGCAACTGAAATGATTTGCATGAAAAGGGGTCAGGGAAGAATGGGGCAGAAGAGCTGCGTACAGAGCATTAGAATGGAGAAGAGGCTGTAACAGGCAAAAAGGGAGAAGTTTGGGATAGAAATAGGAGTGAACTACAAAAAAAAGCATGCAAACCTGAAGATCCTTCTCATGTTAAAGGCCCATGTTTAAGCTGCTCTTTGGGTTGGTTTCTCTCTGCAGCCTTCCCACAATAAGACATGTACACGGGGAAAAAGACAGGTTAATCTAGGTACAGGAGCCTCAGAAGAGGAGAAGCCCCAGCTTCAGCCTTCTGGAGGCCAGCATGGTGGGAAGCCATCTGGTGGGAAGCCACCCCCAGTGCAGCCACAGCCGGGGCAGCCGTCCCAGTGTCCACGTGTCCAACTCGACCGCAGAGCTTCCCTGCAGCTTCACATCATCGGCATTGACCAGGCGGGAAGGGACAAAGAGGTCTGTACCCGAGGCCTGCGCACCAGAGGCGCACATCCCTCCCACACCGTTCCCTCTGCGTGGCTCGGAGCCTCTCGGCTAATGCCGCAGAGCAAGCACAAGAACGGATCAGTTTGTCTGAAAGGGGATTAAATATGCCCAGGGTTGCATATTTAAACCAGTAAAGTGAGAGCAGGGTGACCTCTGTCATTTAGTGCCTTAAACTGGACTCTCCCCTGTTCCATTTCAAAATAAATCCTTAGAGAACAATTTTTCTTTGACACTTACGGATGAGGTTATCGATTATTTGGTTGGCAATATATGATTTGCATCACTGAAAGAACGGAGCTGGACATGTCAATTTTGTGACTCAATGTTTTCATTCTTCCTCATCTGTGAGCCAAGACTGCCCACTGTTCAAGGAGAAGTCAGAGAGAAATGCATTGCTGTAAAGCCCATTCCTCCTCCCACCCACACACTGACTGCAGAACGCAGGATTGATACATTCATGTCTAGCACTATTTTCATTTCAATACAAGTGTTTTCTTATTGCAAGTGGTTCACACTCTGCCTAGCTAGAAAGACAAAATAATATGATTTTTTAATGTTTCAAATTTACTTTGGCCAGTGAATAACTGCACTCTGAGTGCTTCTGCATTATGCAATCAATCTAAGGAATCTTTCACAATTTTCCCTTTTTTTCTAACTTTATTATAGGTTTTGAATTGCTTTTACTTTCATTTTCTATTAAAAAGAAAATCAATGGAAGTGCATTAGATGATTAATGACAGAAATTATGCTTCTGCTCCTTTCAGGGAACATAACAAAACACAAAAATATGCCTCCTTTTTTTCTCTTTCTGTGGTCTGCAATTACTAAAATTACTCGAGTTCAATTTATTTGTAGCACCTATCATCAAGTTATATTTAAGATAAATTATTTATTGCACAACTTGAAAATAAAACTAAGACATCCTGTTATACGTACACACATTGAGACCACAGTAAATGAAGAGAATCAAATATGCCAAATAACACAAGAGAGAGAAAATGGAAAACAAACACAATGTTTACAGTATTTCTAGTACCTCAGATTGGAAAAATCACTTTGCTGACTAAGAAAACACTGACTTTCTCCTGAAAGCTCTGCCTCAGCTATGCATTCACTGTCCAGTGTCTTTCGTAAGAGCTGAATGAACTCAAAATCTAACGCAGCCTGTTTTCTTCCAGCCAGGTCCAGTTTTTGGTAGCACCCCATGGTCATCTGTCACGACAGCAGAAGAGAGCTCAACACTACAGCCAACTCTCACGGCAAACCCAGCCTTGGGAAGGGCTCAGCAGACAGCCCTGTAAATTTGCCCAGCCAAACATCCACTTCGGTCTGAATGTTTTTGGTATGGGTTTGAGAAAATTACTCGCTTGTATCATCTTTCAGGTAGTTGGACATTAGAAAACACTGCATTATGTTGGTTTAGGAAAATATATTTCAAAATCTTGCTCTGGAAGGCAGGCACTCTGCCATTTCACTCCATCTATCCCTTTACAGTAGAGCGCAGATACTACATCCAGAACACAATGCTAACACACCGGCATATTTACAACTCCCCCAACACTATATTTAAAACATTATGGTCCAAGGTAACACCTGAAGATTTTAATCTACCCTTCCTCCTCAGCTCCCCAGCTCTGGCTCTTCTCTTTCTGGCATTCAAAACCCCTCGCTGCCCTTGGCCGGCCAGGGACCAGCAGCCAAGCCGCTGCAGACACAGACGGGCCCTTCGACAACTGCTCAACTCCTCCTGATGCCTCCTGCTCTCACCTGCCCGTTGTCCTCCTCCCCCAGCCAATTCTGCTGTCAGTGCCCAAACCCTGTCCTACCAGGCACGCTCCCAGCCCGAGGAAGACGGCACAAATTCGCCTGCCCTTGCCTAGACCTCCTTGTTACAGACAGGGGATGTGTGGCAGCCTGGTGTCCATCGGAGTGGGTTCATCTCATTTTCTCCAAAATTCGTGTTTGCTCACCGCCTGGCCACACAGCTAACACTGAAGGGAGAATAAGTTTGTCTGAAATTATCAATTCATCCCTGGCAGTACTGCCCACATCGTGCTGTTTATACCATTGCACCTAAGTAAATATACACAGGTTTGGACTGGTGTAAAAAAAGACCAGAATGTGGTCTCTTCTATTTATTTGCATTTTTAATTAACTATGCTTTTGCAGAATTCAGACCACCACGGCATTTCACAGCATACATACTTGCAATTTTTAATCAAAGTCCAAAACTGCAATTCAGAAGGTAGTAACATGGAAATTTGGGAACTCCCTCATCACTTTGTCTTCCACTCATAGAAACTGCTGTCAAATTTTTCTAAAGTACCAACGGATTTTGCAGATACAGTCCTGCATAAAACTTTCCACTTCAACTGTCACTTTTCGATGGTAAAGAACAGATAAGAATACTAATTGCTTTGAGATCTGAAGTCTGGCTACTCACCTCCAGCCTAAAACTGATAAAATAACTAAATCTAATTTGACCCAAGCTAATAAAAATGCATACTCAAATAATTCATGTTCTCTAAATTAAGTACCTTTCAGTCATCATACAATACTGCCTACCTTGTGAGACAAAATAAGGGTACTGTACTTGGGATGGAACGGTCAGCACAGTCTAAGTAGAGTAAAGACACCGTACTCAAATTAAAGGTGAGAAAGGCAGAAAGAGATTGTGAAAAATTGCCCACGCACAACCTTGAGAGATGAAATGTTTGGGCCTCTCAGGAGATTTGCCTGGTAGGAAACCTAAGTATGCAGATTTGAATCCCAGTAAGAGCAAAGTCATGCTCTCATGCGTGGGAGTTTCATACATATATACATAATGTATAAATTATACATACAGAGAGGCTTCTTACACTTCTTCCTAAACATTCCTAGTGTGGGGGGAAAAAGTGTTTTACAGAAACCCCACCTCAGGGCATCCTTTCTTTAGCAGGAAAACAAAAAGACAAACAAAACCAAAAAACCTCAGCTTCCCCAGAAGAGACTAACAGTCCAAGAGAGTGAAGGATATATATTTCATATAGTGGGTATAAAAAAATCCCAATTCCCATAAGTGTAAGCACTGGTACTTCCCCTGGGTCATGTTAAATTAACTTTTCTGTGTGAGCGCAGGAGTTCCAACAGGTTTGCTTCTTAAGAAGAATAAAAATAATTACACTCCTCTTTCCTTATGTTTGTTGTTCCGATCATTCTCGGTGCTAGTGCACTCCTTGTTACTCCTCTTTTGAAGCTAACAGATCTAAAGGGACTATTTGCTTTCCCCTTCTAGTCTCTTAAAAGCAAGGTAGAAGATCAGAGAAGGTGCAAAGGGAGATCTCTTCCAGCACATTATGTTTCCTTACGACGATCTTCTCTTCCTTTCTTACAGGCAAAAAAAAAGGAAACAACATTTCTTATTTAGCTGCTGCTACTCTCCTTGAATTTCTACCAAATTATTATAATTGAGAGTGGGTTATAAATCAGATTATATTCCTGCTGAAGCAACAGGAAAACTCACGTTTGTTTCAACAGGAAAAGAACAGATCCTATTACATTTTCTTTCTAATATCTATGATGGACGCATTCATTCACACGCATTTGTTTCTAAAGCAATTACACAACCCAAGCACTGATTGATCACTATAGGATCATTCATGTATAAAAGATACAATATTTGGACACAAAAAGTTCTCTGTTTGTGATTTCTTTACCCTTGGCCGAGATCATTTAATTTATAGTTTGTTTAACCGAAAAAAACCAATCAAATGCAATACAAACAAATTAATATAACAGAAAGTAAATTGCATCAGAACTAGAAATACTTTCCAACCTGCTGGCAGAATATGAGAATTTTTAGCTATTCTTCATATGCTTCATTCTAGCTAACCCCAGGGTAGAGCTGACTGGGACACCATGCTACATTTTCTTATATTACAGTCTTTCCAGTACAAACCATTTTAATCTTGGCTATAATAAATCACCAGTTTGATCCTCATCTTATTCCCTCTTTTCACCTGTGAAGTTTTGTTCATCTTTGCTGAAGCTCACAGCAGTTTCTCCCACAAAATTGCTCGGTGTGTGAACCTTTCTTGATGCAGAAGGTTTCAGCCAACTGGCATTACAACATCAGACATCATCACGCTTAAAGCGAGCGACACTTAAAGCAGGGGAAGGTCATCTTCAGAAAGTAACTCGGAATAAAATTTTACAGAAGTCGTTTATGTTTATTTTTTCTGACTTCTTAAAAAAAAATAAAATCAGGAAAACAAGAGCCCATGAAAAGGTAGGGAAGAGACAGTAATGGCACCTCTGCGGGAAGTGGCTGTTCACTTTCTGCCAGTGCCACAACCGTGGACCCACCACTCACTTCTATATATCCTTGGCATCCTGGCTCATGTGAAAGTGGTTGAGCCACCAATAGGTATCTTCAGCTTCCTCCTGCTGTAAGAGCAGAAATATCCTCCACACCTCTGAGAAGTCCTTGGTGTCCACGCACAGCATCAGGACCTATGCTGGCCTCCGGAGAGGCAGGTCCATGCCAGCCATGGAGGGCATCACTGAGGAGCACATCAGTCACTCGGACCTGAGGCTGCCTCAGTGACACAAAGCCCAGAGGAACATCTGACTCTTTCTTCCCTGGACTAGGGCCAACTATGCCCAGGGCTACCACTTCCCTTAAAACCAAGTAAACGTAATCCAAGGGACTTCCAAAGTTTCCCAAAGTGTTAATTACTTCTTCCACTGTAGAATATGTTACTTTGGAAAAAAAATTCAATGGAAAACCAACTCAATACCTTGAAAATCCATCAAGATTCACAACACATTTCCTTTTCAGAAAAGAGAACTGATATTTGGAATTTTAAGTGTGTATTTCAAAAAAACAGTAAACAGCATCTTTTTAATTCATCAAAAGCCCAAAGGAAAGGGAACTTTCCATACAAATATGCTGTACTAGGGAAAGCAACTCTTGCTGTTGCTACAATGAAAGCATAAATACAGCACACCACAAATTCACAGTAATTTGTTTCTATGAGCAAGTTTGACATGGCACAGCCAAATAAATTAAGATTGCATGGCTATGCAGAACTGTGAGATTCTCTAAAATATTGCATTGGTATTTTGTCTTTTCTAGATCACTCCTCGTGTCAGACCTTTGTCTCAATTTCTCTTTAAACCTTTGTCTTGTCCTATTTGAAGACCCACGCTCCAGGGTTATATCTTATCAGTTAATTAACTTTTAGAATGGAAACATAGCAAAAATGACTATACAAACTTTTGCTCACATATATCAAAGGCAATGTCAGCCAATGTGGTTCCTGTGTACCTAATCCAGGGGACTTACAATAAAATCTCATCTTCCATTTACTGCCTGAGGCAAAAATAGGTCTTGCAGAGAGATGTGTGAAGTGACGAGGCTTAGTAGAGCAATAACGTTGCTCAACAGTTTAAATGTTGGTCTAGCTACTAAACTTTATGCCGTGATGTTCTGGCATTATATTATTAAATACTGAGACTTTGTCCACGGTTTTCACTGACTCAGAATTATGCAAAATCCATTTCAGTAAAAAAGAAAATTGCAATTTAAGGTAACTTACTTGAAGGTAATGCTACTCTTCAGTAGATCAAGGCAACACAAACGGGGAAGTATGGGTGGGGGGTGGGCGGGTGTAATATACCATTCCTTCACTGTAAATTAATGAACAGTTTAGCGACAAAATACTGGAAGCAATGAAAACCATCGCTTTCATTCAGGCTCTATAAAGTCAGAACCAACAAGGAATACAGGAGAAATCAATTAAGTTGGAAAATTTGAATCAAAAAATAAGAAAGAGGAGGATCCTCGGAAGCAACTTTGATTTTTATTTTACTGACTCTTCACCCAACATCAGCAGATCTCAGTGATGTGTTTTAAAAAAAAAAAACCCAACAGGTAAGAAAGCACTGAACAAGAGCCAGTGTTTGAAAATAATTTTGCCCAAGGTTCAAAACAACAATGAAAGACCCAGCAGTGAAAAGGATGAAGCACAGAAAAAGAATAAAGAATTCGAATGGGAATCAGAGCCTGAGAGGGTGCTGCGAGGGCTGGGAGAGCCCAGCAGCCCCTCGCCCAACTCTTTTCCCCGTAGAGAATCAAGCCCTCGGGCTCCTACCTCCCCTCATTTCAGAAAAGCCATGTGATCTGGCATCGAGATCAGTACAGCCTCACCGAGAGAAACCCACGACCAGACCCAAAGCACAGGCTGTCTCCCAGGGGTGCATCACCAGGCGGGGAAAAGCAAGGGCAGAAACGGGAACGAAGCTGGGAAGTTTGTGCTGGGACAGCTTGGAGAGCTGGACTCTGCATGACGGGCTGGGAAAACTCTGGGAAAAGCAGTCCTTGAAAGGAATCGTACTACGGGAACGAAGTTCAAGTATGAATTTTGTTTTGTATTTTATCTGTGAAAAACAGCATAGCAGTGGTTTTTAGTACTAGAGGGAGAAAAATCTATACATAGCAGCCAAGTTATCCCTATTAAAGAGTCCAATAAAAAGTAATGTGTTCTGTAGTTGAAATACTCCACAAAGGATTTCAGTTGCTGAATGAACCAATCCTATCAGATAACAAGCAAGCAGAAGTTTAAGCCACGTCAGGAATTACGGCAGAAAACTTGGATCCTGACCACAGTTCCTGCAGACAACGTTGTAAGAGCAGCCCACCATTCCCACAACCCCATGAAGGCCACCAGCCTGCTCCCATCCCTCTCACCCCAAGATCCATGCACAGCGCCAAAGGATACAAAGGAGGATGTAAGCTTAAGAAAATTCCCCTGAAGGTGATGCCAGCCCCATACAGGACTTTTTTTCCAGCTTTACTATACAGTCCCCACCCTCACACATTTCTGCTGAGGCCAGGCCACCAGCAGTTCATGGAAAAGGGCTTCCCCAGTGCTGGCCCTTCGTGGTCTAAACACCACGACAATCCTGCTACTCACCCTTTTTTATACCCACTAAGGAGCAGGGCAGAATGTTGATACATTGCTAGGCATGACAAGCATGTGTTTGTCAGGTCTGGGGTTTTTGGGGGGGAAAGTGAGGGTTGAATTGTTTTGAGTCGATCGGGTGCATCACCACACCAGTTTTGCTCTCTGCACGCTCTGCATGCCACGCAACTGTTCATCAGAGCGTTAAAAAGCAATGTTCATTTTCACAGGTAGACATTCTATAAAAAACAAAACACACAAACACACAAAAAAAACCCCTTAACCATCCAGGCACATATTTTCTTAGAACTGAATCTCCTCCAAGAGTAAATGGTCTGCGATTCCCTTGGCAACACAGAAGTACTAAGAAAGCCTTAATAATCTGCATTAGAAATTAATTTCAAAGTTTGGAATATAAACTTTCAGAAGCACTGAATGATTTCTCACAGCAGGTCAGAAGTCAAATAAAGACTGTTCTTCAAAAAGTATGAAAAAAATAACTCTGTTCTTCAACTGCATAATCTCAAATTGCACGTAGAACATGAAGTTACTGGAAATAATAAGAGGTTACAAAGACTGTAACTTTTGGCAACACTTAATAAAACAATTAAAAATTCATACACCTTAAAGATTTTTTGATATATTAGTAATATGACACACAAGAATATCAAACCAAAATTAGTTCACAAATTGAAATGGATTTCTCGGAAATTTCTCTCATTACATTATACATTAGCTACAGTTTTTATAATCAAAAGCAAGGATGTTTTCCAGCCTCCTTAACCGATTGAAACTAAATGGCATCAGTCTTCCACATTAGGATAGTCCTTTTCCTGACTTTCGTTCTATGAGAAAATTATCAGCCTATCTGGAGGGGGAGGGGGGGAAAGGTGGACTTCTGACTCAAATACTCCTTTCCTCGCCAGCCCTCTCCAAGGAACCAACACTACAGAAAAAACAAGATATTTATTTGTGCTGTCTTTCAGAAAACTTGAAGATAATTTACTTGGTTATTTTATGTAGACATCACACTTCTACCTAAATATATACACAAAATTCATTCCTTGTAGGTTTATATACATACATATCTCTGTTACAATTTACGGCCATTCCTGATTTTTTAAATTTTTTTTTAAATTAAGTGCAGAGTTTAATCTCTAGAGGTTTATTAAGAAACTTTCTCAAGGAAGTTTCACTAAGAACAGTTGTAAAAAGTCAATAAAACTTCTTAACCTTAAGTTTCAATAAAATGCATGAGAACGTACTGTAGATTTAGATTACCATACCAGTACTTTTGATTTACTCACATTTTCAACACGAAGACAGGCAATTCCCATATATAACTTTATTCCAAAGCTGTGACCTTGCCTTTTACCAAAAGTTCATTTGCAGGGATATTGTTTTTGAGGCAAGATGAAGGAAGAAAGGAGTTCTCACAGATAAGATAATGAACTGTCAAATGCAGCTTATGAAATACTACTGTTTCAAATAGATGCTCTGATTTAATACGTGTTGACAGTCGATTCAAAAACTTCGACTAGGTCATTATGTAGCACACCAACTACAAAGCCTGAATTATTTGTTTATCTCATAAAGCATTATGTGTGTGAACTAAAGACAGCCCCACAACCTTCCACGTAGAGATCAAAAGTAACAGAATAATACTAAATTAAATATCACATCTTGAAAAGGCGTGATTAACAATGTACACAAAACTGGAATTTGTCAGAAGGTAAAGAAAAAGTATTGAAAAGCGCTATTGGTAACGTTACTGATTACACCAAGATAAAAAAAAAAAAGTTGTTCACTAGTTAAAAATAATAAAGGAATATACAGAATGGCTATTTTAGCTATTAAGCACTGTCCTAAGTACTCTTACAACAATAAAAATATAGTGAAGCTTATAAAAAACCCAGACCACATGTTTATCTCCTTGGTGTGATGAGAAATGTGTGCCCATATAACCTATAAACACAGAAAACAATCTTTTTTTTTCCTCTACTCAACTTAATAAATGCTGCAAGTTTTTTTTAATAAAAAGATAAAAAGATGAGCTGCCAATACTGATGTATCTGCTATCAGTAAATGAGAAATCTTGATGAGAGTACAAGGTTTTCCAGTACAGTAAACACATAAAAAAAGCTGAGATTCATATGATGCTTTGCACAGATTCTTGTATTCTACATTGTCCAATATAACAGAAGCCCATTTCACACTGCTACATAAAATTATTCTAGCAAAAATGAGTATATACTGGAGGCAGGGACACAGGATACGCTTAAGTTAAAATACACAAGATTGACAGTTCTCTCCCAGCAAAAAGATGAGCAAAGATTGTGAACAAATGAGGAAAAGTTTAACTCTTTAGATTTCAAATGCTTATCTACCTTTTTATCATATATGTTTAATACAAAGTTTAATGCACTTTCCATTTCGATTTCGGTGGAACAACTCCAAACACATCTGCTATACATAATCATCTCCCAAAATCAAATGATCCTTTGTCAACATGAAATCTGCTACACCTACATAAACACCGAATAAATAGCAGACAGTCACCTGTTATCAATATTAAGCTATTTTTTTTGAGTAACGTACATAAGGAAATAAAGAAATGGGACCTGATGTTTCTCCCCCACGAGAAGGCTGCCTAATGTACCTTGTCCCAGCACTGCCGGAGGCGGTGCCCGATGAGGCACCCGCACCCCTTTCCTGAGCTGTGACAGCTGCTCCGTCATCTTTACATTATACTGCAGCCCAGATAGCTGAAGTTTCACAATAAGGCTATATTTACTCAACAAAGCCTCAAAAAACAGGCTGAAAATGTTTACAGAGTTATCACCTTAACATATATTTTCAAGTGAAACCCTGTTGTAGCCAATATTTAGCAGGTGAATTCACGTGACTGGAATAGTAACATAAAGGGCTACAGCTCTTCTGGAAGGACGTGTGAATGACGGTGACATGTTTTATTTTATCTGCAAATTATACAAATTTTCAGTCTCTGGGTTAGTCTATAGAGAATGACTGACCTACTGAATGCTCAGCTTATGATCAAAAGGGAAAGGAACATGTGTGCTACGCTGAGAAAAGGACCTCAAACGAGGTGAGCTCATGAGCAAGTAGGAGGACACCATCCACACCATCCCATTTGGTGCTACAGGAATGCAGAACAGCTCAGAAAGTACAGCCAATTCATAGACTGTTTTGGTGAATTTGCTAAAATTTGGTTTGTTGGGGAGGGGACAAAGTAAACTCCACTCAGCTACACCATAAGCCATGAGGAGGAACCAGTGGAGAACATCAGCGTGGAGTGCTGGCTGAAAGAGAATGACCATCAAATTACACAGGTGGCAACAGCTGGGATGGGCAGGTAGACTAATATTTTCATATAAATATATTTGCATTAAAGCTAATTAAGGTGCCCTGGAAGGCTGGGCTGGTAGGGAAAAGAAAATTGAAGACAGTTGCAGTTCAGAAAAAAAGACAAAAGCCAAAGTGAAAGCTCTCCTATTGGGGAATGGGCACAAGCATGGTGGGAATAAGCCGGAGTATGAGAGATCAGCTAAGCGCAGTCAAAAGCTATTCGCTGCCCTCAAACAAAAAAAAAGGCGGAAACCAGGTCAAGTTCCTGAGGATCAGCAGAAGGTTGTGGCACAAGCACGCAGAAACCAGAACTGGCAACGGGCATGAAAGCTAACACAGGATCCTTCTGCCAATGGAGAGAAAGCAGATGCTCTCCCCCCTCCCAGCCCATCGCCCCCAACACCGGCCCAAGCTTGCACTGCCCTCCGCTGAGCAGATCAGCGGCAATCCCGGGAGCCTTACAATTAGCAGATTAAAAAAAGGCAAGATCTCTGGCCTCTCAGTCCCCTTTCGGGGAAAGAGCTGTCACGGGTAAGCCGGCTATTTCGAAATTGTCTGTCCTGATGAATCCCAGCTCTAGCAAACGTACGGAAACCGATCTTGATGTGGCAGAAATGAGCATCTTTGAGACCTCATGGAGGAAGCGTAACTTATCAGGCAATGCTCTGCCTATCCTTGTAACAGCTCTATTTATTTTTATTTTTTTGTTTAAGATGAGGGCTATGGAAATACAGGCCCATCAGCTTATTTTTGATTTGCACAAAAATATTGGAACAAATAATTATCCAGCAGATAACAACAACCACCAGTGAAAACAAAACAAAAAAAAAGGGAAAATATTAAATTCATCAACTCTCCGTGATAGATTGATGGAATATGGGAAAGAAAACGAGGAACGGTAGCCTCATTTTAGAATAGCTTGTTTCCTTGAGGACAAAAATCCTAAAAATGCTCAGCACTGTGAATCTTAAAGGACACCCAAATGACTTTCTTAATAATTAAATTATATTGCATCAGAAAGCACATGCCTTCAGCAGTTTGATTCGTATGCACGCACTCTAACCATGAGTAACTGGGTAAGCAAAGGTTGGGTGGAGTTGCCATAAAAACATATAGCATGCTTAGCACTAAAGAAAATCTTTGAAACAGAATAGAGCCTTTTGCTTTACGATTCTCTCAGGACCTGATTCATCACTGTTTTATTACCGACTTTTGTTATTCTATCTGAATACAATTTGATTTTATGAGATCTTAAATATTACCTTTATAAACATTTCATGGGATGTTGACTTTCTATCTGCAAATTGCTTATTTGTTTATTGTGTCTGCTCATTGATGCCACTGAAATAGCTTATTTTTGCATTGACTTCTTTGTTGAGTCTAGTTTATCTTCTGAGAAAATCCCAGGATGGAATTTTTAATAAGAAACCCTTAAAAAAAAGAAAAAAAAGATATAACTGTAACTGGTAAAGACATTTTCCTTTACAGTGTTCTGTTTGAAGTATAATTCAGTCAGGGATTTTACGTCAATCGCCCTGAGATTTCAAGAAAGTACTTTGTTTATCATTTAATCAATATGATTTGAGTAACTCAGAAAGATTTTTAAATAGTAACGCACCTCCTACAACTATACCTGCGTTTCAGACTTTGCTCAATAAACGCTCTCCACACATCACTTCTTTTGCTTCCACCATTCGTACCGGGCAAACTCAACACCAATAAAAGCCTGCGGCTGACCTCCATTTATACAACACACACCAACTTGTTTTCAAGTCATGGGAGGAGAAGATGACTGCACTGGGAGAAAATACAACGGGATGATCGGGCTCCCCGATCAACCTACTTGACAGGTTAGCACTAATTGATAGCTGTATTCATCTATCCATCACTTCTACTGCAAACCTGAAAGCTTACATTCCACAAAGCACACACTCAAACCTTGCTAAACTAAAGCCCAAGAATTAAGTGTATTTAACTTATGGAAACACATAGAATTATCATCTCACTCATAGTAAATATTTGATACTTGTAAAACCACAGAACCAACTGGAAATTGCTAATATGTTTCATCATTACTAAATTTGCCCTTTGGAAACACCTGCCCTCAGGGTCAAATGAAATTTCATAATCCTTCTAATGTCTTTCATGGTTACTTTCAATAGGTACATTTACCTGTGAAATTCACCTTACTAGGAACAACAGGCATCTTTCAAAGTCTTCAGATACGACAATTTAAGCAGAGACATATTTTGCCCTGTTTCTCATCAAAGCACTTAAAATTGGGAAGTTTATGCTTTCATACCAGATTTGCAGAGTATTTACATTTAAATAAGCTTTAAAAAAGGCAAGATACATGATGTAAAAACAAAAATTAATAAAAAGCAGCCATCTTCCTATAAACGCTACTATTAATCATTATGATGAACAGATAGAAAGTAATCCATCTTATCATACCATAGAGCTGATGTAGCTTTTCCTTTCATACACCACAGAAGTTAATTATTATGAGCAGATGTGCTTAGATTACATGAAAATTTATACTCCGTGAAACTAGGCACTGAAGATACCTATTTATTTTGAAGCACAAATGTATTCCCTGTTTCTTTGGAGGTTTGCTCACACGCAACTTCACCACCAATACAGCCCGCACAAAACCCATCCATCCTGCAAGCAGTGATATTTACATGCTCCACTAACTCATCCTTTCAAAGTGGTACTGAAAAAGCACCTGCTGGTCAAAGCAACTTCTCACAAACACAGTAGGTCTCATCTGCCCCACAAATTCCCCAGTGTGCCCCAAATGACATCTGCTATGACCCCATGACATGCTTCAGGGGGTTAAAATCACACAATCATACAACAGTTTGGGTTGGAAGGGACTTTAAAGATCACCCAGTTCCAACCCCCCTGCCATGGACAGGGACACCTTCCACCAGACCAGGTTGCTCCAAGCCCTGTCCAGCCTGGCCTTGAACCCTACCAGGGAGGGGGCAACCACAGCTTCTCTGGGCAACCTGTGCCAGGGCCTCACCACCCTCATTGTAAATACAACAGAAGAGCTAAACCCCTCAAACTTTCTCAAGAGCTCATGCCTGAACAGAGCTGCTCAGATCTGCAGACCAATTTCCACTTGACTTTCCTCAAATATCGTTAATGAATACCTATTACTAAGACGCCCTCCCAGAGCACGAGGAATAAAATAAGCCAGCGGCGAAGGCTCGTGGTCAGCCAGGGCAGAGGCTGCGGAAGCCCACGTGTTCTTTCACATAGCAGTGCTTGGGAGTGCTGCCCTCTTACGTCACACAGACCCCGAGGACGTGCTGATCTGCTTCACCCTGATTTAAACAAATGCTGAAGTAGATGGCCTTTGACAAGCCTATTGCAATTAAATAGGTCAGTTAGATTTCCTCATATCACGTACCTCTAGTCTAGGCGTTCCCTTTGCCAACACAAAGACCAGGATAAAAACAAAGATACAGAAAGTTAATATCCAAGAGACAGTAGAAAAGAGCTAACTCGAAGAAATTTCAATCACCTTGGGGCACATTTCAAAGAAAACAAATACATGATTGCAGGACTGAAACTTCAGTGAACTGTCGAGAAGGAACAATAGTACTGATGTTACAATCAACCAGAAAAGCGGTAAAAAGTCACAATTGCTACAAGGCTTCACAACCAAGATCCAAATTTGACATTACAAAATACTCTACTTCGGGAAAACTCTATCAAACATCAGAACATATTATTCCAAACTTTCCTTATTTCACAAAGCCAATATCAGCAATCCTTTAATAAATGATGCATGCACCAGGCAAAACCAGCAGCTGCTAGGAAAAAAATTGACTTCAGAAAAATCTTTGTTAGAAGGTGACAGTTTTTTCATTACTATCTACTGCCATCAAAGTACAGAGATGGCTTTTTCTTGTGTAGTAATTTTATTCCAGTGGAATTCCAATTTTTTGGATGAAGTTTCTCTTGATTTATTATATTATAAAGAAGATGGAACCTTCTCCTGAGTCTTTTGAGAAGCAAATCAATGACAATACTGTTAAGGAAAGGGGAGAAGGGGTGTTTCCAACAGGAAAAATGCTCGGAAGTGTTACGGCTGCAACCACCAGACTGGCTTAGAAAGTGCTAAACACACTCCTCAGTATTTTTAATATTTTTGATCGTGTTTAGTAACGGTGCCAACAGAAAAGAGCACCACTGGATGCGTAAAGGAAATGTAATATTGACCATTTCACAGTTACCTGATGTATTCTCACAAGTGCAAGAACTTCATAACTATCCCCGTCACTTCCAGTTACTCTGCTGTCACTTTACTGCACCCGTTTGAAAGAAAGGTGCTGGGAATTTTGGAAGATAGTTTGAGCCAAGGTTATTCATTTATTCTGAAATTGAAAACTCATGTCTAAAACCTCTGCTGCAGACATAAAGCTACTGGAGCAACATAAATATACAAATTCAGATTCAACGAACATGACATCAGGATTCCTTTCGCCCCTTTGTGGCATGTCACTTTTAACGAATCCTGTGCCTGAAGATTTATAGTAAGCCACACTGATGAGCTCTGCCATTTAGGATGCTAATATTCACGCTGAGTATTAGTGCTTAATTATTCAAAGAAGCTTGATTCAATAATTTCCAATAAGAAGTGCTTTCTAACTAATGCAGAATAAGGGAAAAAGCAAACGACAACTTCTACCAAGCTCCTCTGAAGGAAATTCCCCAGGCAGTCCAAACCTGAGTGGTCTGACAATGAACAGCATCTGCTATAAATAAAAATCTGCATTCCGTTCAACATCTCCCTTTTTCCTTTCACCAAAAGTTGGGTTTGGTCGTTTGCTGTGGGTTTGGGTTTATTTTGATGGGGACAGTGTTCTGAAGAACTGATAGAGTCTTCCAATATTTCACTGACTTAAGCAGGATCAGCATTTCAATCCAGAACTGTCCATTTCTTCAGCTAGGTAAAATAAATATCAAACTAAGTTCCTTTGGTACTACCGTACTGTAAGAATAAATGACTGGTCTTTATCCTTCTAGTTAATGTCTCTGAAATTTCTCAGAATTTGGTATTCCACTTGACTGAGATCACTACTGACAAGGAAGACATTGTTCTGGTAAAGACTGGGAGAATAACATCTCTAATATTTTCCCAACAACTAATAGTATAAAAGCTTTCTAATAAACTTGCCTATTTTTGGTCATGCTTCAAGGCTTCCGATTTAAAGTGTCTATTTGAAAAAAAGCTCTCCATAAAGCCATTTTACAGAGAACCTGGAACTTATCCTGCTCAGCTCGGATGAATTTTTAACAATTTCCCTATGAACCGCAGCAGCAGCTTTGGCGTGAATTATCTTTGGATTTCTAAACAGCACAACTGTGACAAGGAAGAAATTAAAATTTTATAAAAGCAAAAGTAGACCTAAATCAGTACGGAATGTGACTGCCTGCAGCAAGGAGAGGTGAACAAGAGGGACATGAAAGGGTTACATAAAATAGCAAACACAAAAGGAGACTAAATGGGACTCAAAGGTCTTGAGAACAAAGGATGTTTCGACTAAACTGAAAATCATCAAGAAACTAAAATAGTTTATTCACTGTAGGCTTAACCTATAGAACTGAGGTATGGCCAGACACAGGCAGAGGCCAAAAGGTTAGGAAGAACATGAGAAAAAATCATATATTTTTATAGGTAGTTACAGTGACAGCTACCTGAGATCACATAAAATATTAAGGCTTATAAACCCTCATGTTTCAGGTTCTAAGCTGACAAAACACAATTTTAGGATTAAATGGCTCCTGTGTTTCTGAGCAGGAGCACATGAGGCTGTGTGATCGGGCTTCCTTACAACCTACCCATGGCCAGAGAAAAGACGGCTGTTATAGTTTATAACATCCTCTCTGCAAACGATGAAGCATGACCACCCTGGCCTACTGTTGACACACTAAAAATTTCTTAGATTTTGATGAAAAGTCTGAATCAACCGTTCATAATGCAGATTTTAAATTGCTAGAAGCTGGTGCTAAAAACAAAGTCATAATTGGAAGGGCCTGTCTCCAGTTTGAGAGAAAGATTGCTCTTCATTATTTCTCTCATTACGTCTTTCATCCTCCTGAGTAAGTCTTAGCACAGTTTGGTTCTCCTTGGACCTCTTTCATCTACTATACTCTGTTTAATGACAATCCATCATGTAAAAAAGGACCCAAAAAACGACTTTCACCAACGATAGTTGCTTAGATCATACAGACTACACACTAGATGAAAGAAATCTTAGGAGGACCAAAGAGAGCTGAACTTAATCAGAGGGATGAAAGACAAAATAAAAATCTAGCTACCCTTACATTTCAAAAGGAGTTTCCTTCAGATAAGATGATCTGGACTCTCTCTGTGTACCTGCTAAATGTGGTATGAGTACTGTCAGATCATTCAGGACTTTTATGATTGAGATGCTCTAACAATTCCTGTAAATTGTACACATTTGGATAGTGCTGCCTTTGACTTTGAGGTGATCGGGTCACTCACTATTGATCTAAAACCTTCTTTCCCCCCTTCTTCACTGCTTCCTCCTAATCAAGGCAGAAATACACAGCCTGCAACGCTTTGATGTTCCTCTGCTTTACTTCTCATTATTTTGATCTTTTAACAATCCCTCTATTGGTACATGCTTGTAGTATACATTTGCAGTGTTTATGCCTTCTGGCTTCAAAAGACCTGACGAAGACTTCCCCCCTCCCCAGGAAATAAATGCTGTGTGTGGTACTAAGATGCTGATATTTGTTTTGTTTATCAGATGGGAACAGTACACAGTTAAAGCTAGAAAACCTGCTTCTTTCCTTCTACAGAGCAGAATATACTGTCCTGTTTTTGAGGTAAGTCAAATACATGTAATTTATCTGATGCAGCCTTCATCATCTTTATTACATAGAAAGTCTACAGATTACCAAGTTGCCTTTGGATAAAATGTTGCACTGCCGATTGCTGTCAGGACAAATTCTCTAAGTGCCTCTTCAATTTTTATGCTGTTGGCATAAGGCTACAGTGACAGAAACGAGTTGGAGTCACTCTTGCTATTAGTTAGCGTCTATAAAGTAATGTCATACCTCTTCTCCAGCTGCCTATGAAATACTCTTACAGCAGCTATAGCCGAGGTGGAAGCCGGGCAGACCCAGACTGAAATATAGTAGCACTGTTTTAAGCATCTTGTGATGCCTTTTGACACCTCCCATGAAAAAAGAAGGGTTGGCCACCATCACTCTTTTGTGAACAACCTGTCACCGGAAAATCAGTATCAATCTTTCTTCCCCTTGTCCTATCAACGAAGACCCAAGGAAAGAAAAATTGGTCTACAGGAACACATTATCTGGAGATCAGTGGGATGTAATACAACACGAGGACAAATTTCCATTCCCCAAACCAATACTCAGCTGCAGACTCCAGTACAGCCACACACGTATTTACACAGACAGCTCTGCTGTGCGGCCAGGTTTAAGAAATTGGCCCAGGATGATTTCTATACAAGCAGGTGATTTTATTTCTCATAAATTAAAGTGCAGGAATCTCAAAGGCAGCCATGAAATGCTCAGAGAGATTGATCCATCACACCTCACACAGCTTCATCTGTCCCTTCCCCTCTGTTCCTGCTCCCGGTCAATTCTAATGTTCCAAAACTGAAATAAAGCCCACGGAAAATCTGTCTGTGAGAGGACACCTTCCTCATTCCGCTCGTGCAGGAAAGGCTAAGAATGCATATATGACATTAGTATTGTATTTTTGTCTTCTCCTCCTTAATTTTTCCTTGGTTTCCCTGTTGTGAAACAGTCACACTTTTTTGCATGAAGCTAATCTACTATCAAATCCACAATTAAACCCAGGCTTTGGGAAAAAAATTAAAGATTAAAGCCTATAGGTAAACTGATCGAAATTAGATACAAACAATTCAGACCCCTGTAAAAACCATCCACACTGCAGTGATGAATCTCTCAAATTACAGACTCCTGTGCACAGATACACATAGTTCATCAACACTGAAGGTAAGTTGTAAATGTAAAATCAAAGGTAAATTTTCATTAAGTTCAAGAGATTTTCATCCATTCGCTGATATTTGCCAGAGCTTAGATTCCTAGATACCTAATTTCTTTCTGTTAATTAAATCTGGGTATTTTGCTAAAAGAATCCTAATCTACCCAGAATCTGTTGGTAAACAAGGAAGTGGAATTACTCAGGAGAAAATTCTGAAGTTTTTATTTGACTTTAATTGTTTGTCATTATTTACAGCAGCAGAAACTGTTACGGAACACAAATAAAAGAGAGAACTACCTGTTACAAACAGCCTCTTTTGGGAATCAGAAGAGTGAATTTCAAGAACTTGGAGATCAGAAGGAAAATGCAAGAAATACATCATTTTATGATGTACTTTTTTTTTTAACAGTATAATGCTACTCACATGTAGCCCATAACTCTTCATTCAAGGCTTACCTCTGCAGTGCTGCTGCCCATCTTTCTACACAATCTGAGTGCCGCACATTTTTTTCTTTAATGAATACTCCACTTTTCTGCTTTCAGAGCACACTCCAATCTATCGAACTTGTATTTTTGGCCCACCCTTCGAAGTACTCACAATTTGCAAATACCCAGACGTGTTACAGATGTACCCTCTATTTCATTATACACATGCTCAGTGAAAATACTGAAGACAGCCAGGAGTACGTGCGCCCCAAGGGAAGCAACCTGAAATGGCCTTCCTGGCTGACAGCAAACAACTGATAACAGAGCTTTGACTGCGTTTTTTCGACAAGCTGCACAACCACCCCATCTCGCATTTCTCTAGGCCGTACTTTCTTATTGCGTACAGGAGACTGTGCTGTTGGACTGGACTCAATGTCTTCCTAAAGTCAAGAGAATATTATCTGTGCTGCTTTCCACTTGCCTTACTGCCTAACCTCCAGCCCACTGCCTCGTCGAGATTATCAAGAACAAATAATAGTAAATCCTGGTTTGGTTGTTTCTTATCACCTTATTACTCTCCATGTGTTTATAAGCTAAAAATTGCATTATCAGTGACAAGAAAATAACAATACAGATAACATGTAGGTTATGAATTTGCAGTATGATGTAGAGCGGATACATCGGTAAAACACCGGCGAAGCTCCAGGCTGATAAAAGACTGAGGCTCTCCGTCCTGGAAAGGCCACCCCAAACCTCAATCCCCACCCTACACAGGCTTCGCTTCACAAACTTTCCTTTCAAACGTTTCACAAGCAAGACTCAGCTTCTGTCCTTACCCTGGTAATTACTTTTCCCTCAACTATTTGCTACCAGTGCCACTGGCTGCCAGGCATGTGTCTTCCAGACAGTGACGGTGACTGGGACCGCTCAAGTTCACCTCCCATTTCTGTCCCTGCAACCACTCACTACCCTAGACTGGTATCATCAGAAAAAACACTGACAAAGATAACGAACCCTCAGCATCACTCAGAATACGGCTCAAGGTGCCAGTGTCCTACCAGGCAAAGTTAATCTTGGAGGGAGCTACTGATGACAGGTAAGTCACTATCAACTGGACAGATTTACACACAGGACTGCACTGCAAAGCACTGCTCATAAAACACCACCATCTAACGGAAGCAGTCCACGTCTTCGCCACGTTTACTACCATAAATGTATTCATTGTAAACTTTCGGCTATCACATTGCCTCCAGCCTGTAAATTACAACAGGATTCTTATATGTACCTCCTGAAATTGGTAATTCTGTGCAAGCGCATACCGCAACTCAGATTACAATGAACGCATCTGTTAATTTACCTAATCAGCAGTTATATTAACTACCTACAAATCAGGTAATAAGAACTGTCAGATGACTATCTTATGAGCAAAAAAAATGGTAACTCTGATGCTTTTTTGATGGCACGTCTCATTATAAATAGGTTACCACGATATAATTTCGGCAGAAACAACAGTAATGTATATGGCCATTACTGTGTTACAGATTGATAATACACTAGATTAAACAGCTAAAGGATGCCTGTTTGAAATATTTTTGCAGAGGTAATGTTAACAGGCAATACCATAATTCATCCTTTCATCTTGCTTAGTATGGTAAACATGGTAACAGTCACTAATTTATTACAAATGATGTTTGTAATCACAGTTCTGCTTGTATTTTACATAAGATTTTACTGGAACTATCACCGCATTTAGACACACTCAGAAAACTTAGATATCAGACTGTTACAATTTTTGTTCTCATAATGATAAGTTTCTGATTTGCATCTCAGTCTAAAACTGGTCTTGTCTGCAATATCCCTACAGCTATCAGGAAGCTCCAGCACAAGAGCCAGAAATCTGCAATGAAGGAGACAAGAAGCTTAAATTGCTCGAGTCCGGTGCTGTCTGCATTCTACTTTTTCACTGTCAATTCATATATCAACTTTTCAACTGAAACGGATTACATTTAACACCAACCACCTTAGCAAAGTCCACGTGGTGTGAATTTACAATCCGGTTAAGAAGGAAAGAAATACATCTTACGTGGTCTGACAGTAGAGCATACCAAAAGAAATATTCTACTGAGACGCTCAATGAATCTAGCCAGTATCGATCCACCTCGTGACCTCAGGTGAGCCATGGAGACTGCACGTCTCCAAAGCAGAGGAGTAGTTTCTCATTACTACATTGGTGGGTTTGTTGTTGTTTTCCTGTACATAAATCAATAAATTATTCTCTAAGAATATTTGCTGCTCTGTGTCACAGCACTTCTGTATTCTTGTGATGGGGAGCTACAGCTCTGAGATGGACTATGGTCTTGTTAATGGGGGGGAGATATGGTCAAAGCCCCCATATGAATCACAGTTAAGAAGTGGCAGGAGCTGGAGAAATAAGACATGACATGTTCCACTGCTGCAGCTTCTCCTTGCTTTTGGAAAGTAACTACTTTTTTCATAACCATGTTGTCAGGGTATTTCCAAGACTGGTTTTTAAAGCAGAGTCTCATTACTTTAGTCTGGTCTTTAATATGTGTCTATTTACTTTAGCAATGGCTTTTGAAGCAGCCTTCAAAGACACTTGGTTAAAACAGGCTCTCCATCCACTAATTAAACCTTAACAATCCCTTGTAATGAGCAACACATTTTTTTCCCAAAAAATGTAAATGTCTAAGGTGGCTGCTCATGTCAGCACTGAAGGAAGAGGTCATTTCTGAAGGATCCTCCATCACAAACATCAGAGAACAGTAAAGTCGCCGAAGGGCATCCGAAGCAGAAGCAATTTTCTCACAGTCTTGACACCTTCTAGTAAATTAGTCACTTGTCGAGGAAAATGACAGCTATACAGCTATAGAAAAGCTTGTAAAGCTCTTCATTTACTGTTAGAAATGTTGTCTATGTCACTGTCAAGCAACAGTAACATCCCCACCCTGTTTCACTCGAGTGCCTTATCTTGGGGACTTTTTGCAAATCATGCCTTAATGAAGTCTAAATAACAACTATATTTCTTAGTTCTAAACGCTACTTTTCTCTTACCTGCATGATTGTTTTCTGAATAAGCTAGTCCACTGAAGCTGCTGTACTAAATAAAAGACTGTTGTAATTAGAGTAGTACCATTCCAAGATAAAGCCACGAAAACTGAAGCTTCAGACAGCTGTCATCTCTTTGGCTACTCTGCTTATTATTCACAGACAAATTCTGATATCTTCTGCATGTTACATAGTACGGTCATGTGCAATTTTAGTGAAAACACTCATGGAACAAGATCTGTAAGTATCTGCTTGGAATCTATCCTGTAGAAAGAATGGAGTTTGAAAGTCATTTTGGACTTAACTGTCCCTCAGCACAGTCATTGTTCCATTGTTCTAAATAGGTACACATAAATGTACACTTTCTTTCTTTAGAAATAATGTTATGAATTCAATGTCCTTGTATAATTGGCTAGATACAACAGTCAATGAAAACTGAAATCCTCTTGTTTACACAACAGTCAGGATACGGACAGCAAAAGAAAACAATTCTAAAAATGGATGCTCTAAGGAACAGCAAAACTGATTATCTTGAGTGGTAAAAGGGTAATTGCTGTTGCATGGTAAAAAAGAAATTGGGCAAATTCATATAAATAGTCTTTGGAGAACAAGCATTTACTGGTTAAAGACACTGACACATTATGCAAGCCAATTACTGTCTGGAATGGTGGTGGTACCTTGAATGCAAACTCATTGGTAGGATACTTGAATATTGCAGGAAAGCATCAATCTATAACACCTGATATTCTTCCACTGATGGCACAGATTCCCCCGAAAAGACCCACAAAATTGTACAGCATGATTTACAAAGGAAGGGACCTCTGAAGATCCAGTGTCTGCCCTAAGCAGGACTGACCTCAAAGTTAGAAAAGGCTGCTCAAGACCTTATTCAATCAAGTTTTCAGTACCTCCAAGGAATCTACAGTCTCTCTGGGCAATTTGGGATTCTCCCTCACTACAGACTATAACTGTTATCTTTTGTTATTTCACTGTGCACCTCTGGGAAGAGTGTGGCTCCATCTTCCCTATGAACCCCACTCCCATTAGACACTTCTCCAGGCTGAGCAAACCCAAATCCCCAGCCTCACCTCACATGTTCCTTAATATGTTACATAAATATCTCAAAAGACCCCTTTCATGGTGAAGAATGAGAGGATCAGAAGTCCTCCAGTGCCGAGGTCTACAAGCTGAGGAGACCCAGCAAGGCATGTAAGCAAACCACATCCTTGGCTGAGCAGCTACTCCCTGACAATATGGTGCCACTGCACCTCTTCACACATGCTAGCCACTCTTCAAGAGTTCATGCAGCATCAAGGTGAGGTATTAACAGCAGCTTTATGAGTTTCCCTTACTAAACACTTCCAAAGATAAGATACAGAATCGCTGAAAATCTAGCAGCTTGTTTTTCTGAAGCAACAAGGTCAGAGTTAGCAGCTTGATTTCAGCTGCCTTCTCCATGGAGACCACTCCTCTTGCTGGTAGGCAACACCTTGAAAATCTTCCTCCAAGGGTTTAATCTGAGAACTCATTTTCCTAAAAACCTACTCATCCTCAATAATACCTCGCAGATTGGTTCTAGCACAACACACATTATAAAAAACAAGCAAGCTACAAAAACCACAGTTAATTACAAAAAGCGACTGTGGCACTGAAACGAATTTTGCTTAAACCCACCAGGCTTCCTGAAATTCCTTTTCCATGAATACCCTAGAAGAGCACATAGCCTATGTAATTGTTGGTGGACTGTCCACAGAGTCAAAATAAGCATGATACTCTTCTATTATACTTCAAATTCTGTCGGAATAAAATTAATACAAAGTTCATGTACCTACTGGAACATAAAGATTACCTTCCCCTCACATAGAGATTGAGGAATACATTTCAGGATATCTCAATTTAGAGAATTCTCTTTGAAAACCTTGTGGAAAGGCTTGTGGTCAAAACCTAGTTAAAGATATTTACTCCTTTGAGCTTTAGTTTAAAACACGTTTCTTCTTTCAGATACAGCCCACATACTGTCACAGCTTTTCTTTCTTTTCCTTTGTTTCCAGATTATATAGGAAATTCACTTCGTCTTTAAAGAATAGATTCTACCCTTGTGAAGGAGGACATTATTATGTCATTTCTTCAATTAGCATATCTGTATAGTAATTTTTTTTTTCCAAGAAGAATAACCTTTTGTTAAAGGTTTCGTTGGATTTCGCAGGAGACTGATAACAGCCAAATCTCCGGCCATCTGCAGGAACCGCTACAGACTGATCGCACTCTCCAACCAGTGAAATTCTTCTCACTGCTCCTGCTCAGACAATGGGATCGTTGTATTTTCCAAGTGCTTAATCACACCAAGGGCAGGAGCACAAAGCCTTCACCCACTCTGAATTTCTCTAATAGTCTTAATGAAAATCAGGCCTTAGGCAAATAATTAGTAAAATTTAAAATAATGAGGACATTATCCTCTCTAATTTTAGCACCAAGAACGGATTACTTCATAGAGGTCTATAGACAGATACTTCTTCTAAAGCCCATGAGCTTCATCTTTTGGCAGAGGAGCAGGTTACTGTAAAGATATCTCAATGCTGAGCATACATACCCTCCTATACTCCAAGCATACTCTCATGTTACTGGCAATTTAATGTCCAGCACAGCAGCAAAACTCTACAACGGCTCCACTTCCCTAAACACTTTAAGTGCTTCAGTCACTTATTTTCCAAATAAGCTACTGTAAAAGAGTAAAGACCCTACTGAAATGCCACGCTCCAACACGTTAAGTATTTGGAGGCTGGGTGGAGACAGCTTACCCCTTGACTGCAGACCGTGTCCACACGCCTCGCTGTGTCCCGGCACAGCCTGCCTGACCGAATCCGGCACCAGCACACAGGGACTCCAGCGGTGGGTCTTCCACCTGTGAGAGGGAACCGGTAACAATCCAGCAGTTAAAACTGGAAAACAGTTAACAGGTTCAGGAAAAGCTTCACTTACAAACGATGATATACTGTGGAGACTTTAGGAAAAATAGAGTCAAAAGGCTGCAATTACTCCTGGAATAAGCATTGTGAACTGAAATACAGATGCAAAGTTCACCTTCTAGAAAGCCACATCATCCTCCAGCCATGTTTTCCTTTCTCATTTTCGTAGGGCACAGTTCAAGTTCACACAAAATACACAGGAAACATCTTCAGCAGGCTTTGAAATCAGGCTCTCCACCTGCAAGCCCGCTCTCATACCAGTAATGCTGCACCCAATCTGCTTTCTGTGCTAGGGTGCGTGCCAGTCAACGACACAAGGAAGCAGCCATGTGGTACGGAGCCCGGCAGAGCCGAGTGGTGTGACTCCGACTTTGGCACCATGCTCAGCTCCCCGCTCTGCTCTGAGACCACGTCCTACAGGACGTGCGGGCTGGAGATTTGCATGCAAATATATAATGCTTTTCTATTTACTAATATTGTATGACAGATGGGTCATAGAATTTTAATGAAGAGCGGTGAGTAATTGCCCTATTGTACTATTTGTCTAATCAGAATTTTTTAAAGTGCGTACTATTCGCTGGAGTGAGAGCATCAGGGGAAAAGACAAGAGTTTCTGCAATAAGCATACAATTATGATTAAGGCAGTGGAGTGTTTGTGGTCCCAAAATAGCTTACACTGATTTTTAGATACACTGAGCAGGGAGTTCCCAGTAATAGCTTCCTTAAACACATCGAACCCCGAGGTTACCATTGCTAGGAGCCGTGTCTATTGGTGCTTGTCTGGATGACGCCAGATCCACTGAAACCTCCCAGTTTGAACTCTACTTTTACACATTTTGCAAGGTACATCATTTGTTTGTAACTCCGCATCTTCCAGTATTCTGTTGTTTTCTGGTGAAAATTGTGCAGGACAACCACACGAGAGTCATTTCTAGAGAAGCAGACACCCACTAGCAAGAGACTGAACGTAAGCTAACACTTTTTACCTATACACCGGACAGATGGGAATATCTTCACATTCTCTTTCCTCATACAAGGTGTCCGGGCATGCCTGTCCCCCACTGGCAGCATCCTGAACGATAATCCGATACCGGGACTGCTTAACTGCAGTGGCATTGCCTGCAAAACAAAGAAAAAAATTGCCTTCCAGACACAGCTGTCGCTCCAAGTTAGTGATCTAGCTGCCCTGGTTAAAAACACGCTTTGCATTTCATTTCTATTTTGAAATCATGAGCACTCTGACACTGCCCAAAGAAGGGAGGTAATGGTACATTGGACCAAAAGCTACCACCACTCGCTTTAGAATTACCAGTACTGCGGCAGAACAGGACCTGGAAGGCTGATAAATCAACAGCCTAAGAGATACATCAACAAACATCCATTTAACAGAACATGAAATCAGACAAGAAAATAAGTATGAGCAAAAACCTGAACACATGACCAGAAGAAAAGAATAAAAACCAAAAAACCCAAACTGTTACAAAGAGATTTTGTTTCTGAAAACACATTCTGGTGGTCTCAGGCTGCTACCGGTAACCCATTTTACAGGTCTAGAAATTATAGATGATACCTTCCTGATTACAAAACCACTGCAACCAAGAGAAGCAAACTCTGTACTTAACCTGAGTTGATGCAAGATCAATCCACCTGGAAACACTATTCACAAAATCTACAGTAAGGAATGCAGCATGGAAGACAAGGATAAGATTTCGCTCTGTATGTCTAGAGCTGAAACAAACAGAACCCTTGGCTGCGTAAGTGGTAAGTACAAACTGAGAGCTGGTATCACTGCTGTGTATGGGGTTAGTACTTCTTTGGGCAATGCATTCACGCTTCAAAAACTGATGCCAGAAAACTGAAAAGGGATCTCAACCAAACTCCATGAAGGCTTCCAGACCAGACAAACATCTTTTAATAGTGGACTTCATCAAATTTGTCCAAGAGAGGAAAGCAGTGTGTAAATTAGCCCACTTAAGAGTATTATTTTTCCAACTCAAGATAAGGCCAAAGATGCAGCAGCAAGATTACAGTGCACTACAGTAGCAGGAAAAGTCACACCATGAACACAAAGCCCAAGTACAGATCCAATAAAACCGGTTGGCTCCAAAAATATCAAGTTATCCAAGCCTTCACTCGCACATGTGTTGTCACCGTGGGCTCACCACAAAGGGATTTTGGAGCTGGCAGGAGGCTGCTCACCCCAGCCCCTACCCTGAGGCAGGACCAGCGCACCCAGGGCGATTCCCCTCCTGCTTCTTTACCAGCCACTGCCTGAGCCAGCTCCGCAGCTTCCCACAGTCTCCTTTCAGACGCCCAATTCAGCACTTGTAAAGCCTCACAGAGAGCCTTTTCTGAAAATCTAACCCAAGTCATTGCTCCTTTAAATTAAGCTAAACCTTATTTATCTCAGTCCACCAGACATACAAAAATATTTTATCCTTATTGTCTGATGCATAGTCTTTATGAAATTCTAAGGGCTCGTAGCCACTCTTAGCCTTCCCCTCGCTAAACTAAGCAAACCCATTTCCTCATAGGTCCTATTTAATCACCTCTCATTACTCACTTCCTTACAACATGGCGCCCAAGGAGTCCCACCTGCAGCCTGACCAGTGCACAGTACAGTAACACCTTTGATGGTTTACATACAACATGCCCATGAGTCTGACAAGCCCAACATGAACTCTAGCATTTCAGATTGTTGACTCTTCATTCCTTTTGTAGTCCATTGTACCTCCAAAGGTGCCTGAGACAGTATTGATGTCTTTACTTCCCATTCTTTGTGCAATCAATTATTCCTTCCCAAGACACATTTTGAGTTTACCAGTGATTTCAATGTAATTTAATATATTGTCTATTGTGTTTGCTACCTCTTTCAGCTCTACATCATCCACTAAGGTTCTTATTCAAGCACACAAGCTGTTCACACAAATATCACAGAATTGGGGCAAGAAGAGTTTTCTGTTGGACTTCCCTTGGCTCATGTTCCACTTTGATTGTGAATAATGGACATCGATCAGCCAACTGATTGGAAGCAGCTTTGCAGAGCGGGTTGGGAGTCCTGATGGACAGGCTGACCATGAGGCAGCAATGTGCCCCTGCAGCAAAGAAGGGCCACAGCATCCTGGGATGCATTAGGAAGAGCACCACCAGAAGGTAAAGGGAGGTGATCCTTACCCTCTACTCAGCACTGGTGAGACAACTGGGTGCTGTGTCCAGTTCTGGGCTCCCCAGATAAGGATGACATGAGCATACTGCAGTAAGTCCAGTGAACGGCCACAAAGACTATTTAGGGACTGCAGCACCTGACATGCAAGAAGAGACCAAGAAAGCCGGGACTTCTCAGCTTGGAGAGCCTTCTGGCTCAGGGGATCTTATCACAGAATCACAGAATAGTAGGGGTTGGAAGGGACCTCTGGGGGTCATCTAGTCCAACCCTCCTGCCGAAGCAGGGTCACCTACAGCAGGCTGCACAGGAC
>Ga0065711_1030324_pt1 | contig 32857 bp, 13 predicted proteins | sample Hoacrofraction12_FD_59098 | JGI IMG/M metagenome (GOLD analysis project Ga0065711, IMG submission 59098) | Hoatzin crop microbial communities from Cojedes, Venezuela - Epithelial fraction 12 v2 (version 2) | ecosystem: Host-associated > Birds > Digestive system > Esophagus > Crop | place...
GTGCTCCGTCACCCTCAGAGGGAAGAAGTTCTTCCTCATGTTCAGACGGAACTTCCTGTGCCTCAGTTTGTGCCCATTGCCCCTTGTCCTGTCACTGGGCACCACTGGAAAGAGCTTGGCCCCATCCTCCCGACACCCACCCTTCAGATATTTATAAGCATTTATTAGGTCCCCTCGTAGCCTTCTCCAGGCTGAACAAGCCCAGCTCCCTCAGCCTCTCCTCGTAGAGAGGAGAAAGGGTCCCTCGGCGCGAGCCTCTGCTCCAGAGCCCTTCACCTTCAGTAGCTTCTCCTTTAGTTCCATTCAGCATCTCATTCATTTCCTGACAGAAAGTTGCTCCTTTCTTGGTGTCAGTGGGTTCCAAAACCCACTTGGGTAAACAAATCAAATTTGCCAACTTTCACCTTTCTCAAGCATCCCTTGAATCTTTCAGCATTAGAAATTCTGGATCAATTTTCTTCATTTTATTTAATGTTGTTTACTCCTTTAACATACCTCAGTTTTTCTACAATCGGATTTTTAAAACATTGTTGTGTTCTACCCCGTTGTTTCTCCCCTTTAGCACCCTGTTGGGTTTTATTTCAAGATCAGATGGACACTGAACAGGTCACTGGTGCACTGTTTATACAGTGAAAGCTGCATCCATTTCTCCAGTGCAGTGTTCAATTTGGAACCCTTTACAAGTTAACAGTCATTCAAACTTATCTCTGATGAACACTACGTAGTATTTATCAAGACTGAAATTTGAGTTGGTACTACCTCTTCAGTTTGCTTTTGTTCCTCACAGTCCTGTGTGAATCCTGCGAACCCACATCACCTAGCATCACACTCGAGAGCTGCTGCCGCAACACTGACTCTTCCACATATTTAACAGACATACTGTACAGCACATAATATTAAACCCTTCAGCGCATTAGCTTCGATACAAGCTGACAGTTTGCTTCTCTCTGGTTTCTGTCTGATAGGCAGATTTTGATCCAGAGTAATATTTTTCTCTCACCTCATAATTACTTCTTAACTGACTTTTAACCTACAGCCACATAGGCAATTGCCCTGGCACCATGGAGAGAAAGGTGAACTGTGTGCAAGGGGATGGAAACAGCTAGGGGCAGTAGTACTGAAATTCATTTTGCCACCTAATAAACTGCAATGTCAATTTGTGCTTTTAGTTTTGTGTGTATGTTTTCAAATGAGATTTGGAAAATTACTACTGCAAGTCTAAAAAACTGATGCCATGGTTTCTTTTTCACTCTGCTGTACTGACACATACTAAAAAAGATAAGTGAAATGTAATCTTTCTTTACAGCAATAGTATTAACTATACACCATTGTATCATGATACTATAGTCCTGGTGGTTTATTCTGCTTATCGCTGTTGTTTCAATCAGTTTGTCTGACATATAGCCATTTTTAATTTCCTTGATCACCCTACAGCCTTTAAAAATACATAGCTACAAGACTAGTGGAGTTCTGTATCTCCAGCAAAATACCTGCTTTTAATGACAGACTGTACATTGTTGCCAAAAGCTGAGCTAAGCCCTTCAATGTCCTCACAACACTGGACCTAGTGACTTATTTGGAATTTTTTGTTCATTTTACTTTTAAGCTTTTGGTTCTACCCTTGCACACAGAAGCCTGACTAAACCTTGCACAGTAACCTCACTTCTGTTTCCTTACTGAGAGCGTCTGGGCTAGCGGAGTTAGAAGAATCAAGGCCAAACTGATACACACACTGTGGCCCATCTCTAGAAAGGCAAGAGGTCAGTAAAGAGCGGTGAGTACAGGGCAGCTCAAGGGAGCTGCTTAGAAAATGAAAGGACAAGGAAATGTTTCCTGCCAGTTTAGAAAGGATTAAGGTGCTGACTCTGGAAAGTCCTTACTTGATGAGAACAAACTAGAGTGCTTCCTACCAGCAATGAAAAACAGAGATACACTTATAGATAAACTCCAAGCTGCCACAAAACCCAGCAAAGTGTTTCCACAGGCTTCCTGCATTGACTAAAGTGGAAGACAATAACATTGTTTGGTTCCATACCCTTAGTTATTTACTCTTCTAATTCATCTCAGTGATTCCAATTTCTCTTTTACTTATTTATTGCCCTTTCTTTGTGGTTTTCCCTACAAGCAGCATTTCAAATGTGAAATATCTTTTTTTTCTTCACTTAGAAAAAGTGGCATTCAGCTGGCCTGATTTATGATTTTCCCTCATGGGTCCCATTTTGTTCAGTAGTTTGCAAGACCCAGTGATAAAATTTTTAAGTAGTATCCATGAAACACCTAAAGATATTATTTCACTTATTTTTGACTCTCAGATCTATTCCATTAACTTTTTCTTAATATTGGAATCGCATTTTCTGAAGTTCAGTGATTACTCTGCCACTTCTTGGCATCTTATCTCCTATTCAGACTGAGAACTGAATTATATTCTAGTTTCTAATATTTAGTGTACGTATACTGTGAATTCTTAAATTACTTCATGCAGTGAAATTTCTATTTCTGTGCCATGGGTAAAAAAAATCCCTCTCTCTGAAGAATTTCTAGTTCTCATCAGAGATATACAGGTCTGGTATTAGTGTTACAGGAATAACAGGGCTTTTCAGAAAACAGCTCTGCCATTTCCTTGGGTGGGAAATTTCCCTTTCCTTTCTCACTCAGCAGGCAGAAGTGCTGTGTTATTGATCAACCCTGAAACTTCAAAAACAAAAATCTTCTGTAGGTAGTTTATGGACAGAGAAGTTAGAGCAGAACTATTCCTCATTAAAATGGAAGCTAAGACTATTCATTGAAGGAACTAGCCAAGTAAAATATCATTCTTTTAACTTACATACAAGTGTTATTTTCTTTATCAAAACCAGTGAAAATGTTCTTCAGTAAAAGAAACGGACCTCTACCAAATTGAGCAAAACCTCTCTCTCCTCATCTCTTTGTAAATGAACAAAGTTTGGACTTGCTTTTCAATGTATATTAGCCCCTTTCAAAAAAATGTAGTTAGAAATGACTGACCTTTGTACTGAAAAGAATGATCAATGGAATAACCCTGGCTCAATAGTCTAGGAGCTGCTAGTTATATTTTGAAAGAAAGGAGTAAGATTAAAGCTGTTAGCACTAAAAACTAGCTATAAGTTTTGTCTAAAGTGATCTTTAAAAAAATCCAGATATTTCTTCTCCTATTTGATGTCAACAAAAAATCCCCTCCTTTAATCAACTAAACTCATCTCATTTTATTGCTCCCACTCAAGGCTGACCATAGTTGCTGCCTTTCTTATTTCCTTTCTGCAGCTTTAAGTTCAAAAGTTACTTGCTTGTTAAGTCTCTTGCAAGCCTCTCCTACTATATTTCATTCAGAAGTGTTCCAGTGACTGATGTAATGGCTAACTTTACAAGGCTTGAAAGTAATAATACAGTTAGTCCAGATCTTAGTTTCCACTCACATTTGAGACTAACTTGTGTTAGTAACTAGCCCATGACTTTTTTATGCAGGCAACGTGGTTCAACTATCACATCTCAGCACCTACTTTTAAACTGTTCACAGAGCGAGTCAGGAAAATGAAACACTATACCCCTCTGTGACAGCTGCACTGCGATTTGGTGGCAGAGATCACACAAAATGGTACAAGGCAGAAGAGAGGCAGAGAAGTGCGATGCCTCCTTGGAACACCCATCACCCATCACTAGGATCCTGTTGTCCCTGCCACAAAGTAAGAAGACTGAAAAGATCAGAGTGCTTGGCTTTCAAGACTCTGCCCACGCTCTCCAAGGACAGAACAAATTACAAAGGCTATTATCATTATTACCGTCTTATTATTTGTATGATAGTAGGATCTAGAAGCTCTAAGTCAGATTGGGAGCCTCACTGTACTAAGAACAGTGCAAGCACATAGCTAAGCAATCTTTGCCTCTAAAAGCTTACTATCTAGCTGAGCTAGGTTGTAATAGGCAGGTGTAGCAATTGCAGGTGGGAGGGGGAGGCAAACACCCCTAAGAACATGCATTTGCAACACCCCAATAAATGAACACTTCTGTCCTTCCTGCTCTCTTAGCTAGCTAGTATCACTCAGCACTTCCATTTAATAACACAGTAGAAACATATCTTCAAGAGTGATTTGAAGGACAGTCATGTTTTTACGGATGACATTGGTTAAGCTGTTCCAAGGAAAGAAATAACATAAAGGTTCATAAACATTAAGGCAGGAAAAGCAGAGGTGCCAAAAATAAAGGTCTGGAGTAAAAAGCAGTATGACAAAATAAGAAAGTACACAAATATGTCTGTGCTACTGCTAGGAAAAGAGCTGCTCCACAGAGGTAGGTCCTTCGTATAAATGCCCAATGATCAACAGGAATTCCATTTCTGTATCACAGACAAAAATACACCTGAACGGGGCTCTAGCTCAAAATGTCGTTTTCTCCAGAAGTTTCCACAGCATTTCTACCCCCGTCTCCCCCACGACTGCAGAGAACTGTACCCTCATTTTTCACAGAATCACAGAATCACAGAATGTTAGGGGTTGGAAGGGATCTCTGTGGGTCATCTAGTCCAAGCCCCCTGCCGAAGCAGGGTCACCTAGACCTATTTTTAAGTCTGTAGCAGCATTACTGGTGTCACGAAAAGACAAGTCAGTCCAACGTGCTTTTTATTTGCGTTTCAAGCTCATTCCAGATGCCAGGATTTGTGACTGTCTTGGAGAAGACCCAAAACACATACAGATTTCTAGATGAAATGAATTACCACCCTGGCTAGTCTGTTTATACTGTAAGTGACTGGCATTCAATCCTCATCTGCTAGCCAGCATGTATTCTGCTAACAAAGTCTTTGTTTTATTACTCCTGGTAGAATTCCAGCTAAGGGAGAAATTTCTCTCGCCCCTTCCTCATTGTTAGCTTTCAAATCAGTGTTCCTAATTCTCCAAAACTGCACTGCTTTTTTGTCCATATGGTAGAAGTTACGAGGTGTTGTTGGGCAGGGTATAATTTGTGACAGAAGGTGGTTTTGATCAGTATTTTCACTTTTCTCTCTCTACTCCATGCCTTGAATATATTAGTTTTGTAAATGCCTCAGAGTAAGGTCTGCTTTACTTCTCTTTTTACAGTATTTTTCCCTTTCTGTTCGTGGTTTCTTTTGGAAATGCTCATGTATAAACTGGTTTTTTTCCATGGGGCAGGGATTATATTTTGTTTCTGTTTTGCTGAGCGGAGGACCCATTTATTTAGGTGTTGAAATCAAAGTATCCTGATATTTTCCTCTCCTATGACATGTTGGCGCTCACTAAATCTTTTCCTTGAATGTCTGGGAAAGAGGGAAAACAGCACTTGTATTTTAGCAGGAGAGTATCTTCTCTGTAATTTATGATCATTGGTACAATACATATTGCTGTGTACAGATCTTCCTTTCTTAAAAAAGATATCTGTACTTCGAGAAGACAACCATGATGATTTGGTACATTATTTACTGGGTGTTTTTTAAATGCAGGAAAAAACAGCCTTGTTAAAAGATCTACGCTAAGAAGGGACTATCACAATAAGGCTCCACTGTGTAACAATAATTATGAATTATTAATTTTGTTTGTGATATTCTTTACGAAACAGTAAATACAAGTGACAAAGAACTGTATGAAAAGAAATGCAAAGATCTACTTCACTGATGAATATGACTCATTTAACCAACTATCAAATGAACTGCATCTCTGACTGATGGATGATTCATGTTGGTGCATGTGAGCAAAAAGACTTTTTTTACTAAACATCTGTGTTTCTGGTTGTCAGGAATAATAACATTCTTTACAAAACATGCCTAAACCAAATAAAGCTCCCACTTTGACACGTATCTTTTGGTCTCATCACAATCTATTTTTTAACAGGACTTTAATCCAGGCTCCTTAGACTGGATTTTTCTGGAGACTGTGTATTTTAAAAAAAGGGCTTACAAGAAAACAAGCTAGCAAGACTTGATAAACAGCTCATTTGCTCCTTTGCAACAAATCCACCAACCGTTCTGCCAGTTGTTTTTTTTTCCCTTTTCTCTTAATCAAGCAAACTTAAATAATTAAAATTCATAAAAATTTTCATCTCCAGTGGGCACCCAAGCAGTTGGAAGCTCTCAATCATACTGGAAGAAAGAAAGTGTAAGTCCTCGCACTTTAATAGCACTAAGATCGTTAAGAGATGTTTAAAGTATACTTAACAGCTACATCACAACCAGAAATCAATAATAAGTCTAGAATATACAGACTACTGTACCTCCTGCTTGGAAATAAATAATTTCCTAAGGAAAAAATGTAGTCTTTAGAACCTTGAGTTTTCAGCTGGCCATAAAGTGTATCCCCCCCTACTGTAGTCTATTTTATGAAGAAAAAGATCTGGTTACATATTTGTAAGTACTCACTCTGTGTGGCCAAAGAAGCAGCCACAATGGTGCACATCACAGACCTCTATGTCAACAAAGGGAAAGGTCATGGCAGCATATCTGAAAGACAGATCCTGCCACTGAAATACAAGACAAAATCCTCCTGATGACTGCGGAAAGAAGAAACTGGGCTTCTTTACCAAGCTGCCCTCTGACTACCCAAACACAGCAAAAGTCAATATGACTTCACGAGATGCAAATTTCTCATCCAGAAGGTTGACCGAGAAGCAATGAGAACATACTGGCACCAAGTTAGCTGTACAAATGTAGGTCTCATACTGAATAAGGATGAGGAGGTCCGAGAAAGAGGCACCAACAAGGGCTGGAACTGCAGGTGTCTCCATATTTTGAAATGTAGGGCTGGTTACCAGCTGATGCTGTGCAAAAGAGGTCCTACTTGCAGCCACTGGAAGTGCAACAGCATCTTATAAGCCTGACTTCCATGAACAAGAAGTCCTAGAGGTATAACATACAACAAGCGGAGCTTTCAGCCCTAAAACATTTGATTTTATGGTTCTCTATATATCTCAAGGCAACAGTATTTAGGGTAGAAGTATGACTCTCTCAAATTAGCTCTGAGGATATGAAAGCAGTCACTCCAGGCCGATCCTGTCCATACACAATGCATTTTCTAAGCAAGTCAGCACCACTTTCTAGCCACTCCCATATAAGTACTGGATAATTTATCATCACCCCCACCAAACACATCTGAATTTCACCTATTGCCAAAGGAGACCTCTGGGTTCAACACCAGATCTATTCTGAAACTATACTGAAAAGTGTCAAGAAATATCAGACATCCCTGAAAGTTTACTTCAAGTATCTTCTACAAACAGGAAAGGTGTGCATTTGAAGCCTGAAGAGGATTCCGCCCTCTTTAGGGGAGGTAAAATGTGGTTTTGCTAGTACTCACTTGGCCTCCACCAGGCAGGGAAGACGTGAAGTCAGATCAGACTAGTATTTCTGGAGCTGACCTACTTTGGGTGAAACTCAGCTACAGAACTAGATGTTCTTGGCACAGACAAATACAACTGTTTCATTTTTCCATCCACGAATGCAAGTGATCACATTCAGCATGGGAACTGAGTAACCTGAAGCTACGGGTAGGAAGCAGTGGCGTGAGGTACTGTCTTCTGATCTTGCTGCCACTGAGGACTTAACTACAGGAACACTAATGAACAGCTCCAAATGCAAAGTCAGTGAAGACCTAGTGACTCCGCCACTAGGAGGAACAGGAGGTGGGCGTGGGGTGAGGGGCAGAACAGTGTAGTATAGGAATCTCAGTGGTAGGTCTGCACATCCATGCATTTTTTGGCCTATGCTGCTGTGGGTCATAGATGAGGCTGACATTCCTGGTGATTTCCACTACCAGCCTCCCTCCACATTACATCCCTTATGAACAGCTCTTCAGAAATCCTTCAAAAACAATCACACTCTCAGAATTTATGTATCATTACTCACTACCTACCTATTTTCTTGGAGGAAAGCATAACACAGCTCATTCTACTCAAAGATAAATTGAATTATACGTACAATGATGCACGCAGAAAAGTAAAAATATATTTGCAATATGTTTATAAAAAGCAGGAAAAAATATGCAAAACATATTTTTTAAAGCACTTCCAGAATCAACAGTGTTTTGGGGCTGGAAGGTTGGCTAGAAGAACTGGAAAGGAGAATGAGCACAAGAAAGGAAATATAATTCCACAGAGTTCTAAATCTGCCTTTGTTCCAACGCAGCGTAGCAATTCTTTTGTTTGCATTTCAGAAGCATTTACAGTATTGCCAATAAAAAACCTGTCCAAGCTGAAGCAATATTAGATGAACCAAGATTCTAGTACATGGGCAAGAATAGACTAGGACTCCTATGAATGGTTATCACTGGTTTACATTTCATTTTTCATATACTTCCTGCAGGTTTCAGCGCTTACAGAAAATTCTCCATCTGTTCTATTTAATTAAGAATGCCTTAAATAGCCATTTTTCTTGTCAGTTCTTTTCATATCACTTTTAATAACTGACACATTTACTCATAAGCAGAAGCTGTCTAATTCAATGATAGATACTGAAAAAGTGCAAAAGATAACCATTTTGTTTCAAAAAGCTTCCATGAACACTTTTTTTTGCTTCTGACCAATGACACTTTACCATTTTTCCTCTATTTCCCTTTGTGTTTCCAGTGTGAACTCAAAAGATGAAACAGAACCTGAAACTACTGTATTTCTCCTCTTGTCAGCTTGAAACCATGTGAGACAGCAACTTCCACTCACTTCTATGCAGAACTGTGACTCAACTTTCATTTGCATGGGAGTTTTCTATTTCCACAAAAACTTCTTAGTGGTCAGCAATAGCAGAAAATCAGATGAAGAGAAGAAAATGGAAGTTCAAAGTTACGGAAAAATAAAGACTTGAAAATGCACACATATATCCGAATGCCTTTCCCAGAGCTCTCAAACCATCGTATCTTGCAGTCAAACTCTCATAACTGCAGAAAAGGACATTTTCAATATAATGTCTGGAGAAGCATGTGTTAAAAACCCATCAATAACTACAGTCGTTGCTTGCATAGTGTTATTACTCCAATCAGACAAACGCAGCTTAGATATTTATTAAGATTTAACTTATTTCAAGGAATCTAAACTGAGTGAATTGCTGCAACATTATTTTGCCCAAGGTAGTATGTTCTACGTCTTTTGATTAAAGTTGACAGTATTACTCTCCTCTTTGCTGTACTACTTTATTTAACCATAATACATTTTAATGTTCACCTATACACTAACACAGAGGTAATCCATGTAATATTGCATTACACATTTGTTAAACTCTCCAGTGATACAAACACCAGATTTGCAGTTCCTAAGAACTACAGGTTATTTTACCCACAACTGGTCCCACATTTTCTTTCAAATTAAAATTGTAATTGCTTAGCATTTTATGAATACAGTCAATAACTACAGATGGGAAACGTTGAAATTCACGGGTTTTTTTAGTTACTGATGATATCTCTGAGTTTCTCTCTCTTCCCTTGTCTCTCCTTAATTTTTCATTGTGGTACATGCAAAACATGTTCTGCTTTGAATGTAAAAATCAGAGGCATATTTTTTCTTATACAGAAATGAAATAACACGCTATACGACACACACCATGCTCTAAAAATTACCTACTGGTAGTTCTGCTTTGTTTTATACTTTCCGCTTCTCTGCAGATTGCTGATGTTGAAATATTTTGGATTAGATGTGATACTGACTGGTACCACACAGATGGCAGCGACTCCTTCAGTTTCTTAACAATGTATCCTGGTCAATTCATTCATATCGTTATTTTCATGATTGGGTTTTATGTTTCCATTCTCTGTAATGAGATTCAGGAAAGTGTGTGTGTGTGTGTCCCTCCCCCCAGTCTAACCTCAAACAGCCTCACAGATACCCTCACATTAAGATTACACATTACTGAGCAAATAGGTTATTTTTCAAGCTAGGATGAATCGAACAGACTCATCTTTAGTGGCTTAAGTTAAATTTTGTTTCACTCTCTTCATGAAAGAGATATTTGACAATGACACTTGGAATCCTACTCTTCTCTCAGCTACGGACTGGAATACTCAAATTTCCAAACCAGTTCCGTACTGAAGGGATGTAACACAGCTCCTGCAGGGAGTGACTATTAACTCTGTGGCATCCAGCTTTTTAACAACTCTGAACAAAAGACAAAACAGTTTCTACAGTGCAAAACACACCTGATTAGGCTACTTGTCCTTCCTAAAGGGTAAGGAAAGATTGATACGTTCTTCTAGGTCATGGGATCTTCTCCAGCTGTTCCTTTCCCAGGTCTGTAACACCACTGGCTCTGGCGATACAGTGCTAGGGTAGCTGCTGAACCCAAGATGATGCTTGGCCAACCACAAGCATCAACGGCCGGAGCAGAACTGTTGGTATGATCCTCTGCAGTTTATCCTCCCCGCTCTCCTATTTACGCAGAAGAGCTGCAAAGGTCCCACTATCCCCAATCTAACCTGTTCAGAGTAAGAGGAGCTGAATGTGAGGAGGTCCTGAACCCCAAATCAGAGCTGCTGGCTTTTCCATGATGACTTGAACACATTCAAAACTAAGGCTGCTAACTCATTTTCAGAAAACCTTGTAGGAATTCTTATTATTGTAAAACATGAACTGGAGTACTTAAGATTGCTATTAGAATCACATTGTAACTGACTTCTAATAAGGTTCTCTGTTGTCTACAGCTGGAAAAGGCTTGTATTTATATGATGGGTTATTTCAGCATTTGTGAATTGTTATCAGCATTATTTTCAGGGCCTCTTTGTCTAACTGGTTAGCTCTTCTTCAGGTGCTTTGTGGAAAACCTACTTATGTTTAAAATCCTAGATGCTTTGGCTGCACTGTCTTAAAAACAGAAAACCTGACATTTGACTCTGTAATGTACTAGGAAAAAAAAAAGGAGAAAAGGAAACAGTAGCTCCCATGGCACTCCTGTATCCTCTTAACATTTTCTTGTAACTATACTGTTTTATAGAGGAAACTGTCACTGCAAAAATGACAAATATAACACATAAAAGAACAAAAATGGGCAATAAATCACAAGTGACACTCCAGCCCATTGAAATGCATTCAGCCAGTGCTGCAGGAAGGAGGAAGATTTCCTCTTGCTTTGCGTTCTGCCCAGCTGAGCAAGAGGACCAGAATCCTTCAACAATCGGTACAACAATCTCTGGGGCCATGATGTAAAAACAGGCTTAGAATGTCACCTTGGAGAGTCAGATCCATGCTCACTCTGCTTTCCTTGTCACTTGGCCTCGCAACAGCGTTTTAATATGGCTTTGACATTACACCATATAGGTGCTCGCTCTCCCCTGGGTAACTATCCACAGCTCCCACTGATGTAAACACTGTTCAGAATTATCAACAGAACAATAAACTCCTAAAATGGTGTGTTGAACCTGCAGACAGAAATATCTGCACATAGCTTTGTTATTACAGACAGCACTGTAGTCTCAACTAGGAAATCATGGGTTCTCCATTACCCAAAATAGCACTTCAAGTTTCAACATGTCAGAATACATCTACATCAATGTTACATGGTTCAGGATGGAGAAAAATGAAAGTGAATGTCTGTCCAGCCCACGTTGCTATACCTCAAATGCATTGTAAAGGACAACAAACTAGATGAATAGGAAAATGCTTCTTCTCAAATTCATGCTGTTGGTTTTTGTGTTAATAAACAAACTGTGTTTTCAGTAATGCAGTATAAATCTGGAATAAATTCCTTGACACAAAAAAATTCAATGAGGTTGCGATTTAATCAATCAATGATTTCAGCTGATTTTTTTCACTGCTACAGTGGATGGCTGAGAACAGAATCTGACCCAGACTACAGCAATAAATCTTGTGTATTGAATACACATCTAGGAAAACTGTATATTTTATTACGCTGCTAACTTCATAAGGGAGAAGAAACCAATTGGGATTATTTTATGACTGTTTTTAACATGGTTATAAAATATGTTGTTCATCTAGACCTTAAAGTATGCAGGGTAAAAAATATTTTAGCTTTAAGATTGCCACTATTTTTTTTAAAATTCTTCCCTATTCTTAACTATCAGTTATTCTGCGAACCTTCTGACATATCTTGTTGTATCTGATTTGTACCAAGAATTACATCTATGAAGCATGTACAATATAGAACTCTTCCTTCCAGCTGCATGTGTAATTAACAATGGGTAGTAAAAAGGGCGTTCTATGGAAATCAGTCTTAATAATATCCAGTAGAGTAGTGGCTGCTCCACTAAATCACAAATGGAAATACTTTAATTTAAATATAAGTGGCTCAAACATATTTCAACAATTAAGAAAATGCCTGAAAGAATGAACACCCTAATCATAATTCCAAGCATGCTATTTTATCAGAATGCAGACAGAACAAAATATATGAAGGCCAAGTGAATACCAAATATGGCCAATTTAAACCTATTACATGAAGTGTCTCTTACAAAACAGTGAAGCAAACAGCAAATGCTTTCAGGCTTTCTCAAAATCATGCATTTGTTCTTCAATTTTAAAGTCAAGATCATACCGTACCTTATGTATGTGATGTTTTCTGTTAATTTTCTACATGATTTCAACTGTACTGTTAAACCATATTTGTTTATGAAAACATGGAGACGGTATCATGAGGACTATTATGCTTCATGTGTACATAGTCTTTTGTCTTGGCTGACAGATGTTAGATAGTTAAATATTCTCCCTATCTGTTGGAGGATAGGGTCAATCGAGTGAATTTCAAGTTAGTTACTTTTTGTAAGATTAACATCGAAAGATAACACTATCCCCCAAATTTGAATACCTTATTTACCAAGTTCCTGAATCACTGATAATAATGTATTCACTAATACTAGCAACACTAATTTGCCTATTTTGGCTTGTAAGAATCAAAATCACACAGTCACCTCTACAGCATGTTATATTATACTATAACACAACGACAACTACCTTGTAGTAATTTAAGTGTAACTGCAAGGAAGAGTTCCCTTTGCTACAGGTTACAAAGGAGTACGGAAGCAAGGAGTGGCTGTCAAGATATTTAGGGCAAATAGCAGGTAATCCTATAAATGGAAGACATTTTTATGTGAAAAGGAAGGAGAAAGAAAGGACAAAGAAGAACTAATAATGCATTGTTTATAAACTGCACCAGTAAGGCCCAGGATGAGTTGATGATGATGGTGGAGGAAATGAGTGCAAGTAGAGTTGGCTTGAAAACTGAGCTGTATTATCATCATCTTTCTGAAGAGAAAGACCTTTCAAAATTGGTAACAATATTCAGGAGTGCAGCCAAGATTTGAAATTTTCATGATGGAAGAAGCATGAACTTCCCACCTGAAAAAAACAAAATCCCAACCCTGACCTCCCCACTGCCAGTTATGTATGTCCTCAAATGCTAAAAAAGTAATTTCTTGATCTCAAATCTAATTATTTGGTGCTGACCAAAGAAGTGAGGAAAAGGCAGGAGAATAGGGCGGGGAGAACGTGATCATTCCCTGCTTCCTTGTGTCTAGTCCAGCTCCTGTAAATCTCCTTTCAGAAAACCTTCGGGTTCTTATGGATACCGCAGATACCATTACTGCTGTCCTGCCCTGAAGTTGAGAAGCTTGCCTAAGGGTCCCCTGCACAGTACGTCTCTGTAGAAAACCATGAATTCCTGTTGCTCTCCTGGGACCAACCATGTGGGCTGGGTGAGGTTTTTTCACTCCCTACTGCAGTTATGGCAACTGAGAAGGAGGAAGATGCTTCTTTCCTTTTGATCACACAGTCTCTCAATCATGAGAGGGATTGCAAAAATTATAGAATCATAGAATCATAGAATCATAAGGGTTGGAAGGGACCTTAAAGATCATCCGGTTCCAAACCCCCTGCCGTGAGCAGGGACATCTCCCAGTAGACCAGGTTGCTCAGAGCTCCATCCAACACTTCCAGGGAGGGGGCATCCACAGCTTCTCTGGGCAACCTCTTCCAGTGTTTCACCACCTTCATGGTGAAGAATTTCTTCCTAATCTCTAATCTAAATCTGCTCTCTTATAGTTTGCAGCCATTGCCCCTTGTCCCATCACTACACACCCCTGTGAAAAGTCCCTCTCCATCCTTCCTGTAGGCCCCCTTCAGGTACTGGAAGGCTGCTATAAGGTCACCCCGCAGCCTTCTTTTCTCCAGGCTGAACAGCCCCAACCCTCTCAGCCTTTCTTCACAGGAGAGGTGCTCTAGCCCTCGGATCATCCTTGTGGCCCTCCTCCAGACCCGCTCCAACAGTTCCATGTCCTTCTTGTGCTGGGGACTCCAGAGCTGGATGCAGTACTCCAGGTGGGGTCTCACCAGAGAGGAGTAGAGGGGCAGAATCACCTTTCTCGACCTGCTGGCCACGCTTCTCTTGATGCAGCCCAGGATACAGTTGGCTTTCTGGGCTGCAAGCGCACATTGCCGGCTCATGTAGAGATTATACAAGGCTTTTAAATACATTTCATAGACAGCCAGAAATGCTCTTTGGAGGTATCATCTGATACTTTCTTTTTCACTATAAAAGTTTGTTTCTGCTAGACCAGATTACTTTTTTTGTTTAATAAAAAGGAAATAAAAGTCACAGATCTGACAGACAACCATAGAGTGCCAATGCTATGAGCCACCAGTGACTAAACAACCAAATAAATACTTTGCTGGCTGTCCTATGCTAGCTATATCTCTGTTCTCTCACTGTTAACTACTACAGCCATCTCCCTCTTGTGGAACACGCATATCTCCAGTGTTTCCCATAGCTACCCGGTTTTGCAGTAAAAGAAATAAAAAATAAAATAAGAGAGAAAAACTTTTAATTCTGCATATGGAAAAATATATAAGCTTATTTGAATCCTGTGATGAAGAAATCAAAACTTGTTGAAGTCAAGGATATAGAAGAGATGCTTTTTGCATTCTCAAGTAAAAATTAATTGAGCTATAAAAACGTATGTGGACAGAGCTTCTGACAAGCAGCACTAACAAGAACAAACTAGTACTTCTTGGCACCATCTAAATATGTTATTCTGGTTAGTTCACATGTTATTACATAATACATATATACATGCAAGAATTTTGTCTTGATTGACATGGCAACTTGAGCATTATGGATCACTCAGCTTTGTTATTACAACACTCCCCCAGAATTAAAAGCTATGGCAGACACGTCACTAATCCTTTTATCTTCAGCTGAATAATTTAGCTGTCCCTTACTGACTATAGCGGTATCCAGATGCTGAGCATCTGAACACCTCCTTATCCCTTAGATACCTCGTTAGCAACATTCACATTCTTCCCAAGTAACTATGCCAGTATTCTTGAAAAAGGCAATGATTTTATCATATGCTAAATGCTGACAGACAAGGTCTAACTTCTCTGGTTACAAATTCCATGAAACTCACCTTAGATTCTAGAGTTTTTAAAGCTCTTCTGTTTGAAAATAACAAGGTTTCCAAATCCTTTAAAAGCTTTATGCATGTGTTTATTTTCTGACAAAATGAACCATTTCCTCAAGTTCATAAAGATTTGCTGGTACATTCTGAACCGGCCTTTAAGCCACACACAGCCTAATAATTGTCTCACTTGCGTACTGAGTTTACTTTGACAATTAGATTTAAAAACCTTACAGTCTTGTTCATTTTCATATGCTAGACGCTAGGTTATTTTGGTTTAATCCTATGTCAGGTATGACATAATTAAAAGAAAATCAATCTTAATTATTTAAATTTTTTCATATTGAAATATTGCCACAAAATATGATCTTCCCAACATTCTGCAGTAAAAAAAAATCCATTAATACAAGATCTTTGTCCTAACTTACACACGCAACTCTTGAGCCCAAATTATTTAGCAATTCCAGTGTTTTGATCTAATAACACAGAAAAAAATAAACAGGTACACAGATATATATCTCTATATTCAAACTGTCATTTAATTTATGGATGGAGAAGACTAGATCTCTTTACAACATCAGGCTTGAAGGAACATTCCACAGATCACACACACAATGGGCACATGCAGGTGGAGTTGTACATACAGGGATGTGCGTGTGAGTTTTGGTGCCAAGCACACAATTTAATTTAATGGAGCTGAAGAAAAATTTATAAACAAAAAGAAACTTTAAATGCAGAAAAATATTTATGAGCAGAGAATGAAGAAACCGTCAGGCAAAGGGAGCCAAAGAAAATGAGACAAAATGGGCATGATGACTTGTCTATACTTGAACATCTGACCTGTTAGTTGGTCGTCGCCTGCAGCAGGGGCGATGCGAATGTATGGTGTTGTAAGCTGAGTCACGATTATCGCAGCTAAGGCAAAGGAAGATTTCCAGGTCAGCATGCATGAGGGAAAAAAAAGCCAGACTGAAGCTAGGCCAGCAAGAAGAATCTTGGTCAATAGTTTATTGTCTGAACTTCTTACAAATAAAAACCAAAAAACCTCCCACAAGTTCCCTTTCATCTTTAGTTGTTAGTCTGGTTATTCTGCAAATTAATAAGCTTTTGTATGTGATCTTCATTCAGGAAGAGGACTCCAAGCACATTATTTACATGCAACACATTTGAGGAAACCGGAGCCTCCCTGGCTCTGCTAGTCACAGCACTGGGCTTTCTAAGTGAAAGTTAACTGCTTACTCAGATTGCTCTAGTTTTAACTTCTCCAGGTAATTTGAACTAGTTTAACTTTTTGTTTTCCTACTTCATAGTACTACATTATTCCTATAGTTCTTTTTTAAGATAATTTTCATGCAAAATATTTTTGAGCTGGCTAAGATTCATTTTTCTTGTACCTACTTAGGTCTTTGTTCTGCAAATGCACACTACACATATACTTAACTTTCAGCATACAGAGAACGACCACTGAGACTTGACATGCTTTTAATTAGGTATGTATGTAACTGTTTGAGGTCCGAGTTTCAAGTTTACTCTTTGCTACTAAGACAAGAAAAAGCAAAAAAATTGAATTGTTTGTGTGCCAGAAGCATTCAGACTTTTCTGCTGGAGCTGTAACGATCACTGATGGGTATAGATAACCATTACCACGGCTCACATTAATGAAATCTCATATTTCTTTGTTTGCCAGCAGTTCTGTGATTGCCCCTAAATGGTTAAGCACACTATGATACATATATATTAAGGAATATAAAAAAAATTAAAAGGTCATATCCAACATGATGCAGCTGGAGAACGATGCAAAGAAAAAATATTGGAAAATTAAGGACAAAATTATACAAAAGTTCACTCATTTACATAGAACAGCCTGGGTGCTATTAGAAATGTGGCAACCAGTGAGGAAAATAGATCATCTACCATCTGCAGACAATTAAACTCAAAACTGCTGCTGCATAATATTTTGAAATATCCCTCTGCAACACTGAAATGCAGTGTTGATAGTTGCTGCTAGAGTACTGTTGCTATTGGACTTAAAACATTATAATATCCTTTTCTCTCTCATAATTAATGAAAGCCTTCCAATATTGCAAAATTAGAACAATAATGTCTCCCTCTTGAGAACTGAAATCCTAGGAGCTAACCAAGATGTTTCAATCCAGACTGTGTTGTAAGTCCTATCAGGAAATAATAGTCTTAATATAAATCACAAAACACCACAAAGTTGATAGCAATAAACTTGGAGGAGTTTTAGAATGTTTTCAATTTTGTCTGCTGAGATTTTACAGTCATTTAGCTTGAAGAAAGAGAAGGTATATGAAAGCCATATTTCAAGCAAAATACGACAGCCTGTATTACAACTGGCACAAAAATCTATTCCTGATTTTTGTTTGTTTGTTTGTTTAATTATCTTGTAAAAAATAATGGTAGTGGAAACCCTGCAGTCTCTACATTTGTATATACACCAAATAGTCACAGAGGTCCTAGAAGGCTTTCTCTACAGAAAACTAAGATCAGAAGATTCTGCACCACAAGAATATGCTGTCTGATCCTTCTCCTAGCAAATTCAGTAGCAAAGGTTCCTTTTGACTTCAGTAGAATCAGAAGGAGAACTTTCAGCTCTACAAACCCCAATATTCTGATCCTAAACTACACTTACAATCATTGTAATCAGGATTTTTATATGATCTCTAAAAGAACACATTTAACAGAGGTTTTATTTGTAAAAATACAATGATCATAAAACAAGAGCATTTTTTAAAATGTTACAAATTGAGATTGTTTAAAATATGCTTGATGGAATGAGAAAGTATTCCCCAGCTACTGACCCTACACATGCATTTAACCCATTAGAGTTAGGCTGTAATTTTCTGGAGTTGGGCTGTACTTTCCTAACAAGAAGCTAGTCAATATGCTGCTAGGCTATCCTTTGCACTTTGGCTCTGATCCAGTAACAGAGTTTCGTGTGTGCCAGCTGAGTACATGCTTGATAGTAAGCACATGCGTTATTCCTGTTGGCATCAACGGGAGTGAAAAGTGAAGTACCTACTCAAGGTAGGCTGGATCTGGGGCAAGAACAGTCTGTATGTTTATATTACCCTTACTAATTCTTTTTTATTTTAACAAAAAAATACAAAAGCATATAGCTGGCCATGGAATGAACACTGCAAACTCATCAATAAAACAGAAACTCAATGATCTTAAGGTCTCAAGGCACCAAGGACTTTTAGATTATCTGGAGTTGGGATAATTAAAGGAAATACAGTTAGAAAATGATATAGCTATGCTCATGTCAGGTTCTGAACTCCCACATTGGTCCTGATGGAAGACTTCAAACAGGCTAACCACATGCCCTTAATACAGACGATGAGGTGGTTTGGTCAAGCTCAGCTGCTGATGCGCTTGGTGCAATCCTCAAATTCCATGTGGAGTGGAATTGCAGAAGCTTTCCGCAGTCACGGAATCAAGAAACAAGCCAGCAGTTGGCTGCCCTGCCATGTTTGTTTTACAGGGTATACTTCATGGCACAGCCCTTTACCCAGTAAAATACTTACATATCTACTTTAAGACAGAATAGTTGCAATGCAGTCAGCGAGATTATTCTTTGTGCTCAAAATTAGTTATATAACTGACTTGATTAGTGCCTAAAAGCATATGGTTTCCCACACACATATTACATTCTAGTGTACGTCTACTAACTCCAATGGCCTACATAAGGCTGTACGTATTTTCAGGATCAGACCTTAACTTAAAAGAAGATTGTACCAGTTTTATACATGAATGGCCTAAAACACTTCCTTTTATCTTTAAAAACCACCGAACTTGAACTTTTAAAGATAACAGAAGCCCAGAATACAAACATATCATAAATTATATTAGTACACAAAAACTAAATGTTGTACTGGAGAGTGTTCACAACCTTATTTGCAGAGAAGCACTGGAATAAATAGATGAACACAATGAGCACATGATAGAGCTTAAGCAGCGTACTGTCTAGTAGCTATACCATAGTCAAAAACCTCAGCGGAAAATGGTGCATGTCTGATTGAGATCAGCCACAGCAGTCAGAGCAGCCTCTGCTTCCTGGGGTACAGGCAATGGGAATATTGTACTAAGCTCTTCGGGGTGGGGTGGATGGAAGGGGAGGTGAATGGGAGAGGACAACCCTCTGCCTTGTCCCACTGCAGGTGTGGTGACTTCTCACCTACAGATATTAAGCACTTTTGTTATTTTTTCTAGTCCGTATGTGGGAAGTCCAAGGAGGGCACAGAAGTCTGCTTTTATCTCAAGTATCTCTATTAGATCTAAAGGGAAGAAATCTGTACAGACAGGTATGATTAATATCATACTAAAATACGTCATGGTCTCCATTTTATTTAAAAAATTAATATAGCTTAACAATATAATACAGACATTCAGCTTATGAGCATGGAAATAAGCACTTTACAGAAGCCCCCCAGGAAAGTCTGGCACCAGGGGCTACAACTGCCCTTGAGGACAAGTCTGGTTTCAAGGTCCTCACAACTAGCCCTTACATTATTTTACTGGCTTCACAAAGGTATTATGAAGAATTCTGAAACACGCTTTCAAAACAGATATGTGTGGAGATTTTTTTAAAATAAAAGCTGCATTTCTCATGTGTCCATTGCCAAATGGGTTAGCTCAAAGTAGCTTGTTGCTATGGGAGCTATTCCAATTCAAAAAGTTACCCTTGCTTCTCAAATGAGAGGGTAAGATTTTTCAGTCAGTTGAGTAATTGAAATAGTTGAACAACCATTAATAATTAGGAATACAGATCTTCAAATAAATTAAAATCCATTCCTTCTAATCACCAATTATGATTTCTGAGGTAATGCAGTCCACTCCTGGTATCACTGAAGCTACCGGAAAACAACAACACGGGATTCCACTTGAATCCGGACTTAAATCTCTCATCTATATCTTAGTGGGTTTTAGTTTAGACATTTGAAAGTTTTCTATGTTTTAGTAAGAAGTCAGTAAATTAGAATTTAAACTACTTCCTTCAGTTTTGGGGGAAAAAAAGATCAATGAGAACCAGTTCAAAGAGCCATAAAAACTGTATTTGTCACATTAGGGAGGATCCAGCCTTTCAGCAGATGCAACTATATGCTAACACTTCTTTTACTTATAAGCAATGAGATTCTCATCCATCCTGTTTAGATTTAGTGGTGGTAGAATTGTGAAGCCTACACGTAAAGGAAGTAATAGTGGAATCAGTTACATCAGGGACAGTCACTACGAGACACGCATGATCTCCTGCAGGGAACAGTGGCACAGGGATGAAGTAGTGTTTGTTTCATACTCTTACCAGGTGTCCAAACCATGAGGTGATATTACCTATTCCTACTCACAGTAGTACTTTCTTTTCCTCTATTACAGTCTCCAAATAATCATACTATCCCACCACTTCTTTTTCAGGCCTTGAAGTTGCCACCAGCTAGAGGTACTAAAAAGGTGAGACTACAAAGATGATCACAGACAGATCCTAGCCTCCAGAGTTAAATATATCAGCAGCATGTTTATCTTTTCCTGTATGGGGATCAAACCTATAGCTAGTGCTCTCAATTACACAAACTTGTCTCACAAATCATAATATCATGTGCTGACAGTCCAATAAACATAGCTGATCTGTACCTTGAAAATGAAGCACATGATTTCTCCGCTTTTCTTGTACAAAGCAATTAAGATAACTGCTTATGAGTAAGGGGTAATTTTTCACTACAGATGTATAAGCAGCTAGAACACACTCTGCAATTGGCAATTTTACAATTCTACTATATTTAGAAAAATCAAAAATATTTATTGTGAGATCATATAAAAACCCATGGTATATATTTTAAAAACCCTGTGTTCAAGTACACAACTAAAAATGAGTAACACGCTTATTATTAAAAGCAAACAAACAAACAAACTTCCTAAATCTCAGCTAGAGATGCAAATGAATCCTTTAAAATTGTGTAATAGGTTTAGTGATGCCTTTTAGCAATATAAACACTTCTGGAAGTTTGCAAAGACCATGTGATGGAAAGGTCAGCAGGCTGAAATACAGAATACTTGACATAATATGAACGTACCTTTTGTGGCCACCCTGACGCAGTCGATTTTGGTTTCCTATGTCAAATAAAGAGGAAAAAGGTCACATCTTGTGTTTCTAAGCAAAGAAAGTCACCCATGATTCTCTTCTTAAAAGTGCTGATAAAATGTCAGAGAGGTGTTCATTTCATGTGCCTCATTACATATTTAACTGCTTCTTAAGCAACCCCAATGTGCTTTCATAATATGGACTAACACTGCTTGGGTATGGTACATCAACAGTTCATTTAAGATTCCGCTACAAGTAGAAAATACGTGAAAGATATTCACAAGAGCAGAGGCAAGTGTTCAGCTTTTTTACTGTGGCAACATAATGACCTTGGGAGATTTTTCTTTTTCTTAAAGATAGTACAGTTTGAGGCATCATGCTAGACAATTTTTGAAAGAAAAAATAATCAATGGTGTTTCACATTTCTGCACTGTCAGTGCACTGTGAAAGAGGGACCATTATGGTTTCTGGCAGAAAACATTTCCAGGCTGTCAGCACAGACAGCCAAGGCTTATCAAGAATTGAAGGGCTCTGGTAGGTCTGTCCAGGAAACAAAAAACAATTCCAGGAAGAATTAGACCCATGAAACACGGTCTGCAAAAACCTTTTTACAGACTTATCATTTCAGTTCCATCTACTTATGTTTCTTTTACTGTTTGCAGAAAGAGGAAAAAAACCCCATGGTTTTTAATTCAGTCAGGGCCATCAAATGAGAAAATGGGAGTTCAAGACATTATAAACTAAAGTAATGGGACTGGACAGGCCAAGACAGATGTGCTAAAATCCAGAATCAAGTTTGGCTTAAACTCAACGAAAGAAATCGCAACACTTTCCTCTTCAAAGCAAGAAAACAAAACCAAAAAAAAAAGAAAGAAAAAAAGCCAGTCAAACTCACTCATTGGACAGCTTTTAGCTAATAAGACAGAACGGTAACGCACTACTTTGCCTACTCACTATTGACAAAATGTGCTGTTATCCCCTCCTCTTTCCTGTAACCTTTAATCATTAAGCAATATTGTGTTAGGAAAACTGCTATTTTTTAAACTCAGTGTGTTATTACATTTCCTGGTTACTTCATTTTCTTATTAGCAACTAAGTGGGCGTCTTGCTACCTGGTGCCCATCACCTGTTTACACACAAATACTGTATAAAACTACACCTGTCATAAGACTTACCCCATTGGCTCTGCTAGCAGCTTGAAAATAGATGCTGTAACTCTTATGAGGAAGAAGCGGAGTGTTCCAGAAACCACTGTAGGTTTTGTTATCACCAACGGTAAAAGGCTGAGCAGTTTGTAAACCATTGGCTGGAAACTCTGCAGCAAAGTAGTACTGGGAATTCAAAAGCGAGGCATTCTGGAAATGAATGGGCACTGGGTAGCACTTCAGGATTTCAGTTGTCTTTTTGGTCCTCCGTGGGCGTTCCTCTTCAACAACGATTTGATAGACACTAAGAACGTAGAGAGGAAACAAAAGAAACACAGCTTTTTTAAGACTCGGGTAATCAACTCATTCTGAAACCGTAACAGCACATCAGTATTTATGGAAAAAAAATACTGTTAAAGGCAAAGCACATGGGCAGAAAATGTCATTTTGACACTCAGGTGTAGGAATTTGTGGAATAGATTCATGCTTTCAAATAAATTAATTTTGTTTTGGAAAAACAGAATTAGCCATCCACACCACAGCTTTTCATATCGCAAATGCACAGAACACTTCCTTGTTCAAACTCTTGTACAGAAAAAGCTTGCTTTATTAGCTCTAAAATATAGAATGAAGTATTTTTTTTTTCACAAAAGTAAGTATAAAGCTATAGGTTCCATTCTCTAACCTGTTTATCTTGTCTAAACAAAATTAAATGAGTAGTAAGATAAAAATGAAGAAACAAATTAAAAAGAGATGGGGAACAGTATTTGCTTAACTGTTGACATTATAACTTTTTATAAACGCACACATAGAGTAAATTACAGTCTTTTAAAATTTCAGTGGCATATTGACTGTTACTGAGCAAGAAAAAAACACTTTTTGTTGGAAGTTATTCTCACTCAGCAAAGCACTTTTACACATCTTAGAGAGAACCGTATTTTAAAGAGTTTCTGCATTCTGCAAACCAATTCAGTTTGTACTTGCATTCTTTGCTGTGCTGCGACGCACAGGGAACAGCCCATCCCCCTCCACTGTAAAGGTGCTATGGACATTCAAGCAGGAACAAAGAAATTGTGATTTCTGCTGTATATGCAAACAGTGTAATCATTATACCCTTGCAGTTGCTGTAAAAGCCTGAGTCAGGGCTTTCAAATTTGTGAAGTGGGAAGTCCATGTCTCTAAAGAGGACTGGCTTGCAAGTTTATTGCTTCACTGGGGGCCAGTGATTCTTAATCATTATTTGTCTCCTGGAATCTTGAATCCCAGTAAGCAAGTCAGTATGGGTACCTGATGTTAAAGCAGCAATGTGAATGTGTCTGCATTTTTGCACGTCATCTATATCTAATAAAAATTTATGATCTTTCAAGTTGATAATTCATAAAAAGCAACAATCTCTGCGTATGGCATGTTCCTTAAAGATGAAATAGCCATGCAGTCTTCTGACATGTTGTTCCTACTCCACCATCTGTAGGTAGATGAATATGTTTACAGAAGACTCTGCCCAAAGTACAGGGACACTTGGGTTGTGCCTCTGCAGGTCTCAGTCTGGACCCAACAGGGCTTAGTAGCTTAGTCATATCACTGCACCACCATGGCTATTCCCCTTCCGAAGGAAAACCTGGTTTAGAAACAAAAGAGATGACTGTGCAGTCGCCAAGCCAGCTCATAGCCAGCAAGCTCCTGCTCCTGCCAGGGCTTTGCTAGACTCAAGCTGCTTTGAGCGCTGGCACAGAGCTCTCCAGCTCTTGCACTCTCTGGAGCCTCACTGATTCAGTGCACAACCAGACCAACACACTGCTCTGACAATCTAGCTGCCTTTGCACGTTTAGGTAATGCTGTCTGCTTGAATGGCACCCCACCAGTGAAACTGTTCAAAGCCAGGTTGGATAGGGCATTGAGCAACCTGATCTAGTGAAAGAGGTCCCTGCCTACAGCAGGGGGGGTGGACTACATGATCTTTAAAGGTCCCTTGCAACCCAAATAATTCTATAACTTCATGACTCTATGACAGCACTATTCTAGGTCTACAAAGCCTTCATAGCTGCATATCACCCAGAGGCAGAGGAACACCAATTCTCTTGGCCATCCCACTGTTTTTTTTATCAAACCTATTGAACGCGTAGACCCCATTTGCTATGTTTTTAAGATCCAACATCTCCAGTAGGAGATGTTGCACTTCCTATGCTCACAAAAAATGAACAGAAAGTTAACACTGAGAATGCTTAATACCTCTTATTCAGCCCAAGTTAGACTTTCACCCCAGTGGAGATCTAGTTTAATGTTAAGACACTTAAATTTAAGTGTCCTCATGAAGATGTCTATACATTTGTAAATTCCCATTGCAGTCACTGGAGAGCTACTCAGTACAGGCAACAGATCTTAAAGACCCGACCAGGGAGAGGGTGTCTACTTTTGGGTCAGCTTAACTGCTTTCTAGGCTCCACTAACTACAATAATTACATGTAGACATCTACAAGTGGACACCTAAATTTAGATGTTTTAATCTGATGCTGATCCCTATGCAGAAATTGAACCATGTATAAGTAAAATTTGGTACAGCCAGGGAGACAAACAGTTGTCTTGAGGGTTCAATTGAAGGCCATTATCTGTACTTGTTGCAGTTCTGTACAACAAAGACTACATATCTAGCAGAAAGATTTTCATTAGTTGATTAATTCCATGCTGAGTAGTAAATGAACGTCAATACACAGCAACCTCAATTGATCCTATAAAAACTGATCTGTAAAAACTAGCCATGAAATATCTAAGCTTAAAAATTAATCATTGTCATTACAATCTTATTTTTTCTCTTCCAAATCAATGTTTGACATGATTTTAGCAGTTAATTTTCTAGAACAAAATACAGTTGCTTAGATCTGGGATTCCAAGCTACTTTGAAGAAAGTGTGTTGCCTCCTCTTTTAGCTACTAATTTAAAGTGAATCTACTATAAATACTGTTTGTGAATTTAAATGAAGTATTGGAAAAAAAGTAGAAGGTGATGTAAACATCTATTCTTGCAAGGTAGTGAAGTTGGATACACTTGCCTAATACCGCAGCAAAGATAAGAATCCCTCAGTTTCACTAAAGCATGATAGATAGTAAATGAAGTTATTTGGCTGTCGCCTTCAGGAGTGTATTGTTACCTTTTTTATTGCAGCAGGTCTGAACATAAGAGGGACCTCAGACCAGACGAGGCAATATGACTTCTTTCAGTACTGGTTGAAATAAGGATTCTTTTAATTTTTCACTCGGTGATTAAGGCTAAAGATTGTAGGTATTTTAGAGACAAATCTCTCATTAAAATCCTCCTTTTCCGCCTGCAAATTCACGTTAGTTATACTACATGCACTATTCCTTGTATATTACATTTTAAATGCCTGCCATCTATCCATCTTCAGATACATTAAAGGAAGAAGTAAGTCGACTGGAGCAATTTCAAACTCAAAATGTCTTTTCATCCTTACTCCACAAGACAAATTAGATTTGCAAGCATCTAGACCTCAAATCTATTTGCTCTTTAATAATTTAAGCACTGAAAGGTCAAGCAGCTCTTTTCCATTCCCCTTTATCAAACTCCAAGTGGTAATGAAAAATAACTAAATCCTATCTGCTGCCCAATTTCCACACACTGATGTTTCTCTGATGTAAATTAACACATTATAAGCACCTGGGTCAACGGAAACATGACAGAACTATGAGTGATACTTTTTACATTTGTACAAATGAGATCATCTTGCTAATGAATTTTACAAAATTACCCCAATTACAATAATAACCCAAAAGCTTCCTCTAATTCTTCCTGTTAAAATTGCTTTCTTTAATACATAACAGCTGAATTGCCTACGCTGAAAAGGGTTCAAGCTTAGTGAATTGAGCTAGTGCTGCACCAGGACTCTATTATTGCTCTTAGATATTAGTCAGATTTCCTGGTTGTTTGAAGTTGCATTATTCCTTTTCCAAACCTCTACATTTCAGAGAATAAAGTCTTCCTACCTATAATCCAAAAAATCAAATCTACATTACAGCAAAAAGAGCTGAAGCTTATCGGCTATTGGTAGAACTTAAATTGATCTTTCTGAAGGAAAGAAACGTAATTTAAGTTTAATCATGTCACACAGTTCTACTATACAAATCCAATGTCTTGGAAATTGAACACAAAATCTACTTTTATAGAGACGGAAACTTACTGTTGCATCAAGAAAGGAACACGTGGGAATTCTTTTTAACTTAGGATTCAAATATTTCAAATTTGGGGATTAAAAAAGGTGTCTGGGAAAATAAAAAATTGATGTCATTTTTAAGCTGCATTTATTTTAACAATTTCAAAACAGTTCCAAATTTAAATGATCATGCAGAGATACCAATCTGAACATAACAAGGACTGTAATTTTGGTTAGAAATTAGACATAGCAGGCTTCTCAGATATTTACTGAAATTGAATTGCTGAAATTAAAATGGTGTGTCAATGTCTCCTAAATATACCAATTTTTTTTCAGACAGGGTTGAAAATGAGACATTAAAGAAGAAAGAAAACACGTTAACACAGTAATCAAAGATACTAAGAATATTTAGACATATGAACCAAACAAAGTAATTCAAAAGAAGACTTCAGTGTATATCTATTCTTAAGCATGTGAAATGATGGGGTTTAGTAACTTGCTGAATCTGAACATTATTCCACATTACTGGAATGCAGTAAATAAAATTATAATTAATCAAAGTCTTTTTCAAAGAGACAAAATAGTTTTTCAAGAAGGGCCTATTGGATACAAGCATGGACTTTAGGATCCTTAATACAGAAGTCCTTAACATGTACATTTTTTATCAAGGCATGTTGTGATAGGACAAGAAGTAATGGTTTTAAACTCAAAGAGGGTAGATTTAGACTGGATATAGGAAGAAATTTTTTACCATGAGGGTGGTGAAACACTGGAACAGGTTGCCCAGAGAGGCAGTGGAGGCCTCATCCCTGGAAACATTCAAGGCCAGGTTGGACGGGGCTCTGAGCAACCTGCTCTACTTGAAGACCACTCACTGCAGGGGGGTTGGACTAGATAGCTGTTAAAGGTCCCTTCCAACCCAAAGCATTCTGTGATTCTATGATACAATCTAGGTATTTACCAATTGAAACTTATGAATTTATAATTACATCTCCACCAAAAGTAATTTCAAATCGAAAACAAAGGGAAAACAAGATTGCTTACTTCATTATTGAAATGTCCGCTCTATTTTTTCTCTCTTAAACAGTCTTGATGCTTCAACTAACTGAAGCCATAACGAATTTTTAAAATTTTATTTTACAGAAGAAAGATGGCCTAAAGACCTGAATCTAGACTAAGACTACCTGAATTTATTTACTAGTCTTAATACAACTGTTTTGTGTAATCCTAGGCAAGTCAATAAAATATTTTGTGCCCCAGTTCTCCAGCTGTAAAATGAGAGCGGAAAAGTTTCTCATGCCCTCTGGCCTGCTTCCAGTTTTCAAAACTAAAATCGCTTCAAGGTCTTCTTTTTTCTTATCCTTGAAAAAATAGGGTTTTTCCTCCTAGGAAATGTAAAAAGTCTGCAAAGTTATTAAGCTTCACTAACAGTGCCCTGATCAACTGTGTAAACTGTTGGGCTATCTTTGCAGATTGCTACAGTGACACTGTAGAGCTTAATTTGAAGCTTCCTGCTCATTGTAGTAAGCCCCTTCCTAGTCTCATGCTTTTTTATAAACATACATAACTGCTACGTTTTATAGATCTATTTCTGTATCTCCACTTGGATGCTTGCTTTGTTTTAGTGCTACCAACATTAGACAACAGAATATAATAATAACATTAAATAAGAGAATAAACTTTAATCTACATATTGACCATTGTTTCACTGCTTCTTTAGAAAAAGACAATCTTTGGACAATTTGTTCATATAATATGCAACATAACGTCATCTCTGTCATCAGTTGACTCTGACATGTTCATAACATATCTATATGGATTAACAGTGGAGATTTTGATCTATTTCTTCCTGCCTTTATATTGCACTAGATTCTTGTAATTCATCCTATAACTTCAAATTTTACAGTACTAGAAATTATAAGGAAACCATTATCTTGAAATGGAGAGGGAAATTACTCTTTAAAGGACAGGAATTAATAATTCACAGTTAGTAGGCAAATACAAGAAGGCTACAAGAAATTGCCCCTAACTCTCCTTCTACTGAGCAACAGTCTGTATATTTATTACAGCTGGCATTAAACAAAGGTGATAATGACAATCCCCACTTTATCATTCCCTGATTTATCAGGTGTCTCACCATCATAGCTGCGCAGGCTTTGCCAGGGGGTCAGGAGTTGTAGCAACACATAATATATACCGAACAAAATATACTCCATGTGCAATCATTTTCAGTATAGACGTGAAGCCAGAGAACCAGCTGAACACTAGTCCCATCCCTCTGACCACTGCAGAACTTGCACATTTTGTCAAAGTGGAAGCAGTTCAACAGAGACCATTGCTATATTCAAGATCACTATTTATAGGCTGAAAGAACTGGGTGCAGTAACAATTGTTCCTAGGGAGGGTAGGGTCTCAGGACAAGGGCAGTCTGAAAGAACATAAAACGTGTAGTTTATTTGGGAGGGATGACTTTTCTTGTCCAAGCATTAGAAATGAAGCAATCTGTATGAGTTTGGATTTTTTTTTTCTTTTTTTTGTCTTTCTGAGAGTGAATTGGCATCGTTACAGGTGGGATAGGGCTTAGATTGACTACTCCAGTTTATGGAGTAGTTGTACAACCAGGGATTTTCTGATTAGCTAAAGGACAAAATAGTATGCGTACTAATGATGGAGCAGCCCGTTCAAGGTAGCCCCCTCTATTTCAGGAACATTTTATTTGGGAGATCAAAGATTTTCTGGGCTTTAAGCAAAACACAGCCTTGCCTGCTATAGCTTCTAAAATGGAGAAAAAATGAAGAAGCTTAAAAAAAAACCTTGCATGAACATAAGGTTCAAATATGAAAATACTGAACTTACAGTAAAGAAAAACAAACAGACCAAACAAAACCTCCAAAATAAGGCGGCTCTACCAATGCCAACAAAGACGCAAGTATTGTTGAAGTAATACAATAAGATCTAATTTATAGAGGGGAAAAAAGAAGGTGAACTAGGCAATGTTGCAAATCATACTGGCAACACAGAAGCAATCAAATCTTGCAACTGTTCACATTTAAGTGCTTGACATACCAGTGTTAAAGGTGTAATGCCTTCTCTTTTTGCAACTGAAGGGAGTCTTAAATCCCTGCAACTTTTTGTTTGCATCTTTACTTGAAGTCAGGAGGTTTTATGCAAACAAAAGTTCCACAGTCTTCGGAAGGTTTCTAAGTCTGCAGGACAGTTGGTGCTTCCAAAGTGTAGGACAGGGACTAAGAAAACACCTTGTGCTAGTAGCTTGTTGAAACTTGAATGGAATGATTCTACTTCCACACCTAGCTTTATTTACTGGCTTTGCAAGTCAAGGGATAAGTCTGGTTAGATTCTCCAAGGCAGGGTCTGTCTTCCTTCTCAGGAAACACTAATTACTGGCACCTGAAATTTTCAGCCCATGGGAAAAGTCAAACTGGAGAAATCTTTCGGAATCAGACCTGGAGTGAACACAAGAGGGACTGTGATTACACACCACCTCCACTGTTGTGCAGGGAGCCCTATTTCTCAGATCAATCAAAGCAGAAATACCTAAACAGCTGTAAAGGAGGAGATAAGGCAGCTTAGGTTCAGCCCCTAGAGATACTGCCAAATGCAAACTCTCAGGTGTTGTAATAAGCTTTATCTTCACAGACCCAAGCCCACTGGGGAACGGTATCTGTTTTTTAATGTAAAACTCCTAAGCTGCTTTGTGACTGCCCAACTCTTTTGTACGGACAAAGACTGAAAAGTCAGTATTTACAAATCAGATTTTCTGGGAAAAAATACATCCAAGCAAACCTCTCCTTAGCATTCCTATGGATTTATACAGGAAATCCTGACAGTTGTCATGTGGGGAGCATTGTGTCACTGGAAGTTAAAAGATATTTTGCTTGGTCTTTCCTCCAAGGACAGTCACCAGGCGAGGATATGGCAACGCATTCAATTCCCTCGAGAAGGAAAACTCTTGCTACGTAATAACTGCAAAATAGTCAGATAGGCTCTGAAAGTGGCAAAGCAATGGCCACCATAAGGTCATCATGGATTTAAATATTTTTTCAAAACACAGAAGAACCGATAAATTTCTCTTTTGCGAGTTTGGACTCTCTAGGATTTAAGGGAGACATCAGAGCCTGGGCTCCAAAAATTCTTAGAAGAAAATCCACAAGAAAGGAAGAGGAGACAATGATGCTCGCTCCTTCCACCTTCCAGTGGCCAGATGGGTGCCACCTAGTCCTGATGACACAGCGTATTTAATTTTTTGCCTGATTTCCTAGTATACGGATTCATGGTTTTAGAGAACGTAAGCACACCACAGCGGATCTTCAGCCTTGTAATCGCAGGCAATCATGTACCATTTGTGAAATGTTTGTGAAATGTTTCTGCCTTTCAATTCAGTTATCACAAATGATGACCCAAAATGTAACTTTGTTTTGTTAGTAAATAAATCAGAGAGAGAAGCAGAGAAAGAGAAAAAAATCTCTTAAGGATTTCAGTTTGTAATACTTCTTGTTTTAGAAGGATAATAAACAACTGCCAACATGTTAAGCAGTAGTAGAGAATCTGTTATTCCATTTTACAACACATAGCTTGCTGACGGACTGCAGTTTTAAATCTGTCCAGTCCATCCTTTGCAAAAATCGATAAATTCAATACATATGATAACCTACCCTTATTCAAAGCATGTATTAATTCACTACTGAAACAGTATATTAAAACTGATAAGAATAATTTGAGCAACACATAGGTAAGTGGTGGTTAGACTTAATGCCAACAGTAATTGTGGCACATGAGAATGCTCTGCTGTTAATTGAGATTTGCTGACTGGCAAGGGAATTGGAACGGCTCTCTTAACCCTCCCAACCCTACAAAACCTTGATAACTATTGATGAATTTATTTTTTTTTTTTAACTCCCTGGGTGTATATAGTCCCATGGTTAATTATACCTAATTATTTAAATACTGGTGACCAGGTAAGACTTGGGAGTGATACTACCATCCTGGTATACAGGCGTAAGAGATTGTCAGAATTACAGCAAACAGGATGACAAGGGCGCAACTATGTCTCTACAACTGTTACATATGTTTCTACACCTGAAATTCCTTAATGCTGAAATAAGGATTCCCCACTCCAACTCTCCAAGGGACTCACTGCTACTCTATATGGATATGATAAATTTCATGAGGGATAACGTATTAGCAACTCCCCATACTTAGAAATAACCACATAATTCTACCCTTTTAATTTTTTCTATAAATATAAGTGTATACGTCCCTTGGTAATTTTGAAAGTAAAGTTTTTCATTATTATTTCTTCTGCTGAAAAAAAAAATGTTCTGAAGCACTGCAGGGCAAAAAAACCCTATGATCAGAAACCTACTTTTTCTGAACCACTCACAACTTCTCTGTGGCTTGTGCTCTCTACTTAATATGGATTCACGTATTTGGTGCTTCTTCTTCAAACCCACAGAGGTCAAGAAAATATATGGATGCTGTATATGTTCTGTAGTCCTGCACAGAATAAAGTGAGTGAAAAATGAAAATAAAATTAAACCTACTTACAGTGGTACTGTCTCACACTGTCTTCAATGTCATTTTATACAGGTGTAAGTAATACAAGACAAGAGAGCATTTGGCTCTATATTCATAAATTCTCTCAGCTATTAACTGTGTATTTTCTGGGCAAGCAAAAGACATCTTTGATTAAACATTTCCCCTAATGTGCTTCATACTATATCAATGACATCTAGCTACTAAATACAGACTGCAAAGGACAACCTAAGAGGGCACCGGAGACTTGGCAGTGTATTTATTTTTTTGTAGGAAATGAAATGTTTAGAATTAAGAGACTGTAAGGACACATTTAAATAGTTTTAATTTGCAGATAAGTAACAGTGCATGTGAAAAGAGAAAGAAAAACTGAGCAAACAAAGCCAGAAAGAGATTGAAACATTTAAGATCACAAAAGACTATACAGGGTAGGAATGTAGAGGAAAATCAAAGAACAGATAATATACTGTAAACAAGTTGAGAAGTAGCATCACATTTGATAACACAAGTAAAAGAAAAAGCAGGAGGAGACAAGAGAAAATAAAAATGAAGTCTATCT
>Ga0065711_1030325_pt1 | contig 32855 bp, 18 predicted proteins | sample Hoacrofraction12_FD_59098 | JGI IMG/M metagenome (GOLD analysis project Ga0065711, IMG submission 59098) | Hoatzin crop microbial communities from Cojedes, Venezuela - Epithelial fraction 12 v2 (version 2) | ecosystem: Host-associated > Birds > Digestive system > Esophagus > Crop | place...
CCCTTGTTGAACCTCATCAGGTTCCTCTCTGCCCAACTTTCCTGCCTGTCCAGGTCTCGCTGAATGGCAGCACAGCCTGCCAGTGTATCCACCACTCCTCACAGTTTTGTGCCATCAGCAAACTTGCTGAGGGTACACTCTGTCCCTTCATCCAGGTCATTGATGAAGAAGTTGAACAAGACTGGGCCCAGTACTGACCCCTGGGGTACACCACTAGCTACAGGCCTCCAACCAGTCTCAGTGCTGCTGATGACAGCCCTCTGAGTTCTGCCATTCAGCCAGTTCTCAATGCACCTCACCGACCACTCATCCAGCCCACACTTGACATGTGACACACATGACAACAAGCTGCACCTGCACAGAGCCCTATCAAAATGCTCAGAAACTTACATGGGTTTATTCTAGCTGCAGAACAAATATAAACATACACCGAGGAGAAAAAACGTATTTCCTAAATTAAAGTTAAACTGAAAAGCTGTCACAATGAAAGATGACAGTGGACCACTCCGTGATTTACCATGTTCTGACACGACAGTTTCTTTCATGTGCAGATTTCTGCCTTTATAAACATTCCTATTATTAGATTTTGCCATTTTGTATCATTTGACATTTAAGATTCAGACAGTTGGGCCACTTAAGGACTACCTATAATACTGTTCATACTGTATTGATCAGCACAAGCAATGTCACTGGCCTGGCAAGTAGCTCTAAAAAGGCTATTGGGCCAGATTCTCCCAGGGATATCTAATAAGTGGAAGCACTAACTCCTTTAGGATATTTTGTATTTGTTATTACTCTGCTTATTCTTAAGTTTTTCACTTCCAAAGGAGTTTTACTTTCTCATTTATTGCATTAATCAAACCTATTGAACCAAATTGTTTGGAATTAGGTCTCACACTGGTTATTCAGACAGAATCTGGTTTATTTCTGCTATGCCCACGTTATATTTCACCTCTCCAACTGGATTTACTTGAGTTTCAATATTGAAAGCCTAATTCTTAATCTCAGCTTCCTGTTGGCACTATACCCAGCTGAACGATATTACAACACACAGTTCCCTACAACCAGATAACCCAACATAACTATACTTTTTTTCTCAAACACATTCAGTCCTAGTCAGAAGAGACATCCTGGATCACAGGCAACTGGCAGACTCGTGGAAGTGATACACCCCAACTACTTGTTTGAATTAGACTCATGAGTGGGCCATATATTACAGCACTTCTCTCACTGCATATGCACATTTTATCTACAATTTTTAATCACTTGCATTAATGCCTCCTTATATTAAAAGTTCACTTAAATCCCATAAACACGACCTTCAAAACATAACATCTTATAATGGTTGCCTCAAGATACAGATCACAAGTGATAGCATCCTGTCTTCTACATGCAACTTTTGAGTAAACTGGGGCACTGCAGAGAAATAGTCCTAGCAGATTAATTGCAACAGATAAGAAACAACAATGAGACTAAGCTGAATTACTGAGACTCTGCAAACATTACACACAAAGGCTGACCTGGTTAAAATAAGCCTTATTGTCCTCTTACACGGCTGGCTACGCTGGAGTTACCCTGATGTACAGAGTAGTTGCACAAGTCTAAAACTGGTGCCAGTTAGATCAGAATCTGGCCAAATGTCTACAAATGCAGTAGCTTCAGATGCTGGCTTAAATTGAAACGACAGATGTACTATCACATGGCGATCAGGAAATTTGTTCTGCTTTCTTTCCCAAATTGCTGCTGACCCCAGCCCTATCCTTATGTCAATAAGGAGGTGTGAAAACAGGAATCTGGGGAAAGAGTAGACTATTAAACAGCTTAGAAACGTCTTTTAAAATTGGGATTGTTCCGGCAAGACTTAAATATCTGGTAGCCTTGCTTCAATACTATTTTTATGTTGCTAAAAGCAGTTACCTAAAATCCTGGCCTCTTTCCCCTGGCAGCTTCCTCTGTCTTTTATTTTAATCATATAAAAACTAAATAGAAATCTTTTCAGACACAAAAGAAAGCTGAATGCACTGTAAGTAACCGACCCATTTCAGGCTTTCTCTTCCACTGTGGCTAATGCAATCTTCCAGGATAAATGGAGAAAAGTGACTAAGCAGAGAAGCTGTTTTAAGTTACAATGAGCTTTTAGGACAGTTACCATGTTTTGGTGCTTCTGTAATGGAAGGGGTTCAGGACAGCAAGAAGTGCCTTGCTTCTTTCCCAGATGATCCAACTGATTGACCCCACTGACAGAGGAACTATTGCAAAGCAAGGCACACCCTTTCAAAGAGTGGCCCTTTGCTGGTAAGAGTAAACTCACAAGCTGCAAGAAGAAGGGTTTATAAGCATTGAGACCAGGACTAGAGCAGAACTACTTTGCCAGTAGTATTGTCGTATAACCCCAAGTATCTCAGTGTGAATGTAACTATTACCAGAAACCTGCAGCCTGGCTTAGGTTGCTCTGTATGGTGGCTAATCTTGCCTTTCCAAGGCTTCTTTCCTGGGCAAGAAACCTTACCCAAGAAAACAACAGTTTTGACAAACTAGTTTTTTGCCTGCCCCAGGTTCTTTCACCAGAAGAATCCATATTTGTCAGAGATTTTGTCCTTAAATATTCCAGGCTAACACTCCCATATCCAGAGATCTTTGTTTGCTGTAGCAAAGACAGGTCTTGAATGGTCCAAGGTCATTGTTGGGCTTGCAAGCAAGCTAGAGAAAGTGAAAGTTTTTAACAATTGTTTGTATTACCTAGACAAGACACCTTGGAGTACAGGCACAAACATCCGAAATACATAAATCAAATAAATGAAGTTAGCTACACCTTTGCATGCTCTACAAAGAGACATTGCCAATATCTCCATATTGAGCTTCTACTACTGCTTAAGGAGAAGTTACAGATGACAATAAAGCCAAGCTCTTGTGGGTAGTGGTAAGCAAGCTGAACATGGACAAGAGCCACCAGCTGCACATTGGGACACTAGGAAAAACTTCAAAAACACAAAAACACACCCAAAACCAAACCAAACACCACACAGAGAACACAACCAGAAAACTTAAGAGGGCCATGCAGCACTAGGACAGGTTACCCAAGGTACCCAGAGGGTCTGTGAAATCTCCATCCTCGGCAGTTTTCAAAATTGGACTTAGTGGTGGCAATAATCCCTTTTTGAAGGAAAGGTTAGGCTTCAAGAGGATCCTTCTAGGCACCTTTGCTGTGATTCTGGGAAAACAGAGTGCTGTATAGCCTGTTTCAGAGATGGTTAAATAGCTTTATTAACCTGTTATCAGAGCCAGGCAAAGCAAGGAGGAGCAAGCCACTCCATGCAATGGCAGTGTCCGCCAGGCCAGGGAAGGGTAGATTCCAGGGAGGTACAGCGGGTCACGAGAGTGTAATAAAAGAGAGGTAGTTAGACCTGCACTAGTGAGGCAAAGTAGAAGATCAGTGACAGGCAGCAAGGGTTAGGCTTAGTGGGATGAGGAGCATAATGAATTTTTCCAGGTCCACTTGAAAAAGTTCTGAAATACACAAACCTGTTGCTGAGGTGCAGCATACTGACCAGTATAACAACTGCCTTATAAAATGTGTTCCTGGATGGAAGATATTTTTAGTACCAACTGTAGGAACAGCTGGCTAGAACAGCTATATATATATATATATGACATCTTGTATTCCAGAGTTTTGGCTTAAGTAGGCAAAAGATTTCCCAAGACAAACATGTAAAAAGATCGTTTTGAGTTTAATACAGCCACTACAGTAGTTATGAGTCACATTCAGAGGCACTTTTTATATTTTTAATATTTTAAGTCATAAGCTAGGAATAGTAAAGAAAAAAGTAGAATATCCTTTACTTGTTTAAATAGTTCCTATGTAAGACCTGTTTCAGGTAATAACATTCATAGTGAGAGACACCTGAACCAGTTATGTTCTTTAGAGAAGCCAAAGATTCTTGGAGTTAGTTCTCTGTCCCTGTCTTGCTGTGTATCATGGAGGCATCATGCTTACCGCGTTGTTCAAATAGATATCTATAACTAATCGCCTTTTCAGTGCTAAGCCCAGATCCCCTTTTTCATTTCAATCAATTCACACTACATAACCCAGACTGCGTGATCTAACACAAGTGTGACAGGACCTTTGAGATTCAGTCCAGCATCAAGCGATCTTCTGATGACACAAAGCAGTCACATCAGCCGGTATAGCTGTGATTTAGAGGAGTGAATGCTCCATTGGGTTGTCTCTTATTTCCTAACCATCTCTTCCAGACACACCAGCAACTGCCCTACAGCGGACAGGGAGAGCAAAACACCCTCAGGGACAATTGGACTGGAAAATATGAGATCTCTCAGCTTCAGTGATTACAAACAAGAGATAGGAGACGTCACTTCAACGAAATTAGACTGCTGCAAGAAACAGTGGAGTTGGATCCAATCCAGGGTGCTTTACGGTCAATAGTACAAGCTGATTTTTCCTATTACATCTATGTTTTTGTCTCATACAACAGTTACTAGCCTATGACATACTAATTACTATCATTTATGAAAATAAAGAACAATAAGCAAAGCAGAGAAATCCATCCTAAGAGAACTGGATGTACTGTACTGAACTTCCTGCATGCAGGGAACGGGAAAGAAAAAAAAAGGATGATTTCCAGCTAATTGTTTATGTCCTAGGCTTTGGCAGCTATGCCAATGAAAGCACTGAATAATGATCCTAAAAGCACCAAAACAAGAGAAATTACATGTTCAGCAGTCCTTTGTTGTTTGAAATCCAGTAGTGTGCTTTATTTGCTTTTCAGCTGCACTTTGGTGTGGCCTTTCAAAAGGAAATAATCTTGTGAGCAAAATATCTGGCAGAGAAACAAAAGGCCTGCCAAGTCTGATCCACAGGTGATGAGTACTTGGCCAGCAACCAAACTTTGGCTAAATTAAAGACAATTAAAACAGACAAAATTGTCCATCTGCCTGTACAGTTAATATAGACAGTATGTAAAAAGGTGCTAATAATCTCTAAAGAGAAAACCTTACACTTCATGCTGAAGACCAAATGTCCAGCAAAAACCTGTGCTGTATAAAAGAAGCCAAAGCAAGAAGTCTGTAAAATTGAAATCTAGCACAACAACAATATGAAGGACTCCCTAATGTTTTGATGTTTAAAGCAATAAAAAATAGACAAATTGTTCAGACCCACTGTGAACTACAGAATTTGATCCTCAAATTGAACATCTTTTCCATTTTAACTGTTGTAGCTAAAGGAATAGCTAAAAAACTCTTAAAACTATAAATCAACCCGAGACTAGAGTGTGTACTGAAATAATGTGTGAATATCTTCCAAGTCCTACACGTGGCACGTATAAATGCAAGTCCATAAAAAGAAGCTATGTATCAAGGAGGGATATGAATAATAAAACATCGTAAGCACTTAACTATGACATTTTATATAACAGAGAGTCAATTTCTGTCAAAAGTATACCACAGTTAAAATCAAATTGTTGCAGGTTTTTTTTCCCCATTTGTCACACAGATGCATACCAACTTGTTCATCAAATTATCCAATAGTTAGATAGCTGCGTTCATTAACGGCAAGTGGAACACCCAAATTCATTTTCTTGATTTAACCCAAATCCACAGAGCTAGCCCCTCTGCCTACGTTTTACTCTACAGCTAAATCTCTCACAGTTTTCCACTGTCCATAATTTATCCGTGCTGCATGTTCGTGCTCCCTGCTTTGCCTTGCACCCTTAACACACTGGTTCAGGCAATCAAAGCAAGAGGCCATTCATTTTCTTGCAGGTGTTGTACGTCTTTACCAAGTGAGTTGCCTGAACAGGTTCGCAGTGGGGTCAGCTAAGTGCTGCAACAAAGGAAGCAGCTGAGCACATGGCACAGCAGGAATGAGCAGGAAAGCAGGACTGCCTCTTTCAGCAGTAACCTGCTGTTATATCTCCTGAGCACTATCCTAAAGCTACGTCTTCAGTTTCATAACTATTTTAAATGAGTGGGTTGTAGAGTTTTGAGGGTTAATTGTAGAAACCGTGGTCCCTCCCTTGCTCTCTTGGCTGTTCATACATTGGCTTACTCCTTCTCTCCTGCCAGCACCAGCATTCAGGCAGCCACACAAAGATCCATATTTGGAAGCTCACTCCTGGGTTTATGGTTTTTTCTCCTGTTAAAAACACCTTTATAAAGACAGAATGAATGGAAATAATTTTCATATACTCAGGAATTTTTACAAAGTGATTTTACTACTTTCTCTGCAAAGAAATGTACATTTTTAACATATACTCAGTGCTATGTTCATAGCTTCAAGCACCTTCTTATCACTTTCATAAAAGCTATTTTTTGTGATTTAAAATATTTGTAATAACTCCTATTTTTTTCTTCCCTCCGCCCTATAATGGAAGTACTAATTTGAGCCTGAGCAGAAACCATGGGATGAAAATATATTACTAACTCCAAGAGGACCACTGATAGGAAACAGGGAGTTTACCCTATCAAGTGCCTACAGACACCTTAAATCACTCCTGATGTCAATGAAAGTTCAAAACACCCAACTTTATGTAAGACCAGAACTCCTGCAACCTGAATCCAGCTGCAGAAAAAAAAAAGGTGTCAAAAAAACTGACACTAAGATATTTGGTTTCGTCCCATAAAATGGTTAAATGGAGATGGATAAATCTCTCTAAGGAAAGACATTTTGGCAGGTAAGTTTAGCTTGGTCTACCATGGTCACTGACCAGACTGCATCCTCCCTCCGCTTACTGAGCAGAGTGCTGCTCTGGTCTGAATCATGTTCTGTAGCACAGCAGGAGCCAAACTCACTGTAACACGTCCACACCAGCAGCAGCATGGGTTTGGGCAATCAAGCCCTAAGTACCTCAAAACCACCTTTAACCCACAGGTAATTTTGTTCTCAATCTGTACCAATCCTTCCTCTAACACTCAGAGGGAAGTAGTTAAAAGAAAGGGGAAGAACTTGTTCCCCAAATAGCCGGCTCAAACATGGTAGCAAGTGTTTCATTAGACAGGGTCAATATTTTGTACCCATTTGGAAAATTATGCTGAAACAGAGTAGCAAAGAATGCTCAATATGAGTAGCAATTCATTTATATTGCACAGATGTCACTCATTTCACTAAAAAACACAGAAGACAATAGCTCAGGTAGTTCTTTTCTCTGGTTACATCCACAAGCTGTAGGTACTCATCAGAGGTTAGGCACAATCGGTTGAAGGAAAGTAGTAGAACAACATAATGGGAAAAGTAAATTTTAAGTTTATGATTCTGGAAAATCCATCATCCAAGTTCTAAGCCTAAGCACGCTTCCTCCCATGCCCAGTGTTAGCGGAGACAGATAGACTTCTTGGATCATTTTAAAAAATTTTTACTGAATCTCTGGAAAAGATTTCCAGAGAACCTTTCCACTGTATCAAGTGCTCTCACAACACAAAAGCCATTACTTGTGACTCTGCTAACCGAGAGCACATGTTTAAAACATACGTTTCCTGAAAAAGGATTTGGGGGCCTGAGAACTTCAGAACTCAGAGACCAAGCATAGAAAGCAGCAAGAATACACCATGTTTTGTTTCCTGAAAAACAGAAAATTTAGAATACCACCAAATCCTCAGGCTGGCTATTAACCCTTATTTTCGAGAAGGGTGAGGTTCTTCTCCATGGATACACTCCAAGGGGCAGGACAGTGAGGTTGGTTGGGTTTTTCCAAGTTTTTTCTAAATGCACCTATCTTTATGCACGTGACTACCTTACCGGAGGGTTTAATATATTCCCTTAACCTCAAAAGGTCTGAGCTTACACACACCCAGGTGCTCCTGAACTCTGTCTTTGCAGCTCAAAGCTGTTTGTACCAGTGAAAATGCAGAGCAAACATGCCAGTCATATCCATATCAGTCTTCGCCTCACAGCTGTGCATCGTTCATTTCTATTGCTGAAGAGTTTTGAATTTATTTTTTTTTAAGTCACGCTAATTAACAGAATCCATAGAAGTACGTAGTAACATTTCTCCAGCAGAAACCCAAGGGCTACCGTTTCAACAACAAGGCAATCTTATAAGCAGAGTTGTTATTTGCAGGGAGAGATTATCTTGCCCCCAGTACCACTGCAGTACTGATAGTCAGAGGTATATGCACAGTGAGCACACAAGCATGGTATGAGAAACCAGCCAAGACTGGAAATAAGGCTGTGCTGCTAATGAGGAACTGGAGGAATCTGAGCATGAGGAACAGCCAATTTAAGAAGCCTTCCTGTCTCAACACTGCTCAATTTAACTGCCTCAAAGGGCCAAGTACCTTGAAGTACCCTCATCAACAGCATTAACTGTACTTCAAATCTCACCAGAAACTTCCTGCCCACAAACCTGAGTTCACAAGTTTATTTTGCTCAATGGCTATAAGAGCAGGTGCTTGTATTTTACACAAAAATGTTGTCTACAGAAAAAATTCTACTCTGCTTGCAATATATTCTTGTAACAAGCAAAGGTATAGGTGAGCTATACACTGATCTTCTCAACTGCCCACAACATTTAACACTACAAATTCAGACAAAAATAATTTGATACTGGAATTAACGCAGTATTTTAATCTTTTTCACTCTTTCTTCTCCACAGAAAGGAAGAGGATTAACTGGGGAAAAAACTTAACAGAAAAAAAACCCCACAAACAGAAACAAGAAACAAACCTTTAATCACACATGAACTATGATTTACATCCTCTCCACCACAGAACCTGCAAGAACGCTGCCAGCGAAGGAAAAGAACAATGTGCCAAGAAAAAGAAATCGCAGGTTTTTGCCTAAGGGTTGTCCAATATAACACTGCTTAGTGATCCTGTAGCTGAAGTTATGTTTCATGTTTATTTTGTGTTTTTTCAGACCCCCCAGAGTTATTAAATGCTGCTTGAAGTCTGTTCTGTTAGTCCTTAAGTTGGTAATCATGATCTGAAGCAATAACTAGAGGGGAAGAGGAACATGATGGAGAGTGGCCTCAGACTTTCTCCAGAGCGTATCACTTTCTGGGGGGAGTAGGCAAAACAGGACACATTCTTGGATCTGTTAATAATTTGTCACATTGCTGCAACGTTGTCGTCATTGGAAGCCAAGACGAACCAGCCAGGCTGTGACCTGCAGCGCTGCAGAAGCCGTGTACACACTCTCCTTCCCCCTCTGCTAAACTGTCCCAGAATTAGTAGCACCTCCCACTGCTATAGGTAAACACCCATCAGAGGTCGGGTCTCAGAGACCTCTACTAAAATAAACCTGTCATGTTATGCAGCAGCTGATAGAAAGACAGAAACCAATAGAGATTAAGATAATCAGTATTTGTTACTTCTCTGTAGGCTTCGGATGAAACCACGCTGATCAAGGAAACTCCCTCCCCACCCTCCACTACCTAATAGCATCTTGCCTCAAACACGTCAGCTAACAAAGCTTCGTGTCAATCTAAATGCTTTCATAACCCTGATCTGGCCAAAGCTTTAGCCTACTTTTAACTTTTGCAATAAGAACAAGGGATAGCTAAAGCGCCTGTGAGCAATATCAGACAAGCTTTTTTGGAGCAAGAGGAGAAAGGATTGTGCTAATTCACTGTGAAACCTCAAAGAATGCATTCAAACAGTTTCACCTGAAGACCATGCTGGCCAGTACAGTTAAGCAAAAAGCAGACTACCTAATAGTGCTGAACAAGGCTTAAAATCCAAACTCGTGGACAGCACTTTCTTTTTCCCTATCGCATCTGAATTCTGTGAACACACTTTGAATTGCTCATGTTAATTTGCTGTTTACCAAACTGGTCAAACACTATTTGAATACATAATTTTGGAAAATGTTAATGAGTTATATAATTATCAAAGGTACAGCTGGTCAAATATTAGTCCCCAGTGAAAATGGGAGACATTCAACTGGTGTAAACTGGCTGAGTTGCTGTCAAACACACTAAGCAACACTGATTTATCCAAGCCAGGAAGCTTTGTAGACTTCAGACTTATTTACAAGCCTTCTGCTGTTTCTATCTTCTTTCTTAAGCTAGTCTTTTAGTAATGACAGACATGTTTCAGCTAGTAGATTATTCACTAAATATTCATCATTAACATTATTTTTTATATTGCCTACAGAATGACCACAAGAGAGAAGCAGTTTTGTTCTGTTTCCCTATAGGATGACTTTCAAGTTCAAAAAGCTTTCAGGAATGTGAATTGAACAGCTTTAGTCCAAGCAATTGTGCGTGTGTAGGTTTGGGCAAATACTTGCATGCTGAAGTATATTGACCAGAATTTTCACAGCCAGTTTTACTGACAAAGCTGTATTAAATAACATATTCTACTGAGAACTAATATGATTGGTACAATTACTCATGGAACAGCTACAGTTTACATGAAATATATTTGCTGTTTTCTGCAGCAACCACCAGATGCTATTTATAAGCCAGAGGCTGAATTATAGGCAGGAAAGAAATTAAACCCATGAAACAAGAGATAATAGGCGATCATTCTATGATCTCCTCATTTTTTCTGTCTAAAGCTGAAACTGAGCATTAGTCAGTTATTTTTGTCCTAGGGCATCACATGGCAGTTACACAATACTGGACTGAACAAGTCTAACATCTCAAGGCTGCAGAAAGACAGATGCCCTGCTTTCACATCTCTTTCTCCTTATTTATAGCTGCGTGTTTCCATGGCCTTCCTTGCACCTGCACTGGAACAAATACACCTAGCCATACAACTAACTGTTTCAACTCACTAGTCCAGTGAAAAAAAAAAAATCAATCATTAAAAAAGTGAATAGATTTTTGTTGGGGTAATGAATTTAAGCACCAACCAGTCTGGTGATCCCCAGAGCAAGGGGACTCTCAGAGTGAGAAGAGAGGTCCTTGAGGCTGGGAGCAGGGCACAGGCAGAAAAAAAAGGGAAAAAGCAAGGACAACCTTTTAGTGACAGCCACTGAACTAGCTTAATAGGCATATTGTCTCCCTATTCCATCAGAAAGGAGTGCAGTCTTCATGCTTATGCATACACCATCAGGAGCTGTGGTGCATACACCTGCAAGATAGTTGAGCAAATATTCAATAGATACTTACATACAAGACAGTTCCAAGAGATGTGCTTCTGAAATATTTAGACACACCTGTGCCCATCCAACAAAAGCTTTTTGTATGGCACCCTGTCTGCACGACAAGTAGGAAGGTAATCTGCTAGAGTAGAAATTACACTGGAAATAAGGCTACCTCTTTCACTTGAAATTAGTTATGCTTCAATGTTTCTAGTGTCACTTTAATATACAAGTACATGCAAGAACTATGTATACATCAGCAGCAATAATGCAGGTGTTACATAGACCAGCCAAGTATTTTTCCCCATCTCCCCAGTTCCACAGCCAAGCAAAACATTTGTTAAAGCATCATTGTTTTGCTTGCTTTCAAGCAGAGCAAAACTAGGCTCCTTTCTCTCCAAGAGTCACATTTACTTAAAATCATTCTGTTGCACCTGAAAAACCTTTTGAAATAAACAACCTCAATGCTCAAACTGCCCAAAGGACACAAAACTGAGGAGCAGATTGAGTGCAGCATGGAAGGGTAGGAGACACAACAGCAGATGACTTATTTTTCTTCTTAAATTTACCCTATGAAGCAGTAAATTGCTTAGAACAGAGGTACCAGCCACCCGTATAAGCCCAGTGCACACCATTTCTGTACAAAATAAACAGTCAAAAGGAGAGGAATCAATGAGCTGAATTCTCAACAACCTACATAGCACTACCATTTTCAGCTTTACCATATGGTTTATCTGTGCTGAGATTCAAATTTTGCTGGTCTACAGCAGCAGTTTTACATGCAACACCAGTGTCAGTGGCCCAGCTGGAGGAAGGAGCTGCCCCTTCTGCTCCTCCCCACCCCATACCACAGCATTTCCCCCCTTGACCCTTGGACACAACCACCCGTGAGGCTGTGCTATACATCAGGTGATGTTTATTGATCCACTACCAATTGTGTGGGCACAAATGATAGAGAAATGTTTCAGAGTTTGGAAATTGATAGGTAGGATTAGCCAGGAACTTGCTTAAACTACTTTTGTCATCTTAGCTGCTAGCTGAAATCACAGCCTGCACTGAGGGTGTACATTTCTACTGCCATATACCTTTCTTAGTGACTTAGGCCTGCCCAAAGCTGTTGTAATATGTTACTGTTATGACCAACCTGAGAACAACCCTAGTTTGCAGCAAATTTCACATTTTCTTCCGCTTTCTCACAAAAGCATTTCACACAAGCTTTCGGATGATGTCACAAAATGGAAGTGCTTTGGAGGATCTATTTTTCAGAACAAAATGATCAGATTCCTGTGTAAATATTTGAGTCTTCATTTTCACATCTGTACAATACAAATAAAGTATTTTAGGGGCAATTTGCCTTTCTTCTTGTTTTTAAAATAATCTTACTGATGTTGCTGCTTCCTATGGAGATCCCATGGCAATGAAATGCCAGCCAAGGGAATTTTTTTCCCCAAATGGACTCTCGTCTTCTCTAGGGCAGGCCAGGGAGGGGAGAAGTCAATGTCAGTGTTTTCCAGTGGCATTACACTGCAAAATTTCTTTCCTCTAGCACTGATAGAGCCTGAAAGCATTTCTGAGGCACTGCACGTAGTCTCTGGGTATTACACCACTACAGCTTGCTGCCAGTTTCATTAAAATAACTCCACCCTGTTGCAGTGAACTAGAGCTACAGTCAATCCTGAAAGTGCCACAAACAAATTCCTTAGCACTGATCACACCAGGAGAGCTCTGTCCTTAAGCACTTCATTATAACGTCGTCTGAAGTATTTTCTTATAGCACTATCCTTGGTTCTTCCTCCTTGTAGTGACAGAAACAACTGCCTGCATTATTTGAAGTTTTAAAGACATGGCTTAATAGTTCTTCCCCCATTAAAGTTTAGTTATTGCTTTCTTCCACATCTTAAGGGTCTGGGGAGGGAACTAGCACTTGACAACCAGACATCTGGCAGATGCAAGGTGAAGAGCCTGGAAAAAGTTGAACCTGCATTTCCTTAATTAAAGGCATGCTACTCAGCACACAGAGCCTTGAAGCTTAGGGATTGATGTTAGACTGGTAAGTTGGATCTCCATAGTCAACTATTCAATCTTTAAGTGTTCATTGTGTTTAGCTAGAAAGTCTCATTCTGGATTCCATTTGACAAACAAACTGCCACTACTTATCAAGTTATTCTTGTAGTTGATGTGATAAAATAATTCATGAAGGGAATTTATACTGTATCTGACTTCGCTCCAGCTAGCCATAGTCTCTAGCTGTTAGTGAATAGCAGTATGGAAGTACTTGAGGCAGAAAATAAGTGTAGTTTAACAACGAGAATATTATTAAAAAAACCATATTTTGGAGAGCCTTTAAAATTAGTCCGCCTGTGGAAATGCAGCCTTTCTAGAGGAAATTTGGAAGAAGTACAGTTCTACTTGTATTATCTAGGGAACTAGGAAAACTGGAATTTCAGTGGTTTAGAAGGGTCAGGTAAAACATATTAACAGAATAATGATAAAGATTTAAAACAGCCAGTCAATTTTGAACTGAAAAATTTGAGAACGATTTGCAGCATGCTAAATTTGTATTTGTTTAAATTAAGCTACATGAATAGCTGTCATCTTAATCTGCAAAATACTTCTAAAAAGGCCTTTACAGCTATTGGGCTAAATCAAACAAAGGATCTACGTGGAAAAGAAACACGTAAAATCCACAGCTGTAAACACCAGACCATAACCCAACCCAGCCACTGCCTGGTCTCACCAGGTGCAGGACCACTCTGGGCTGAGCCACCAAGTACCAGGCTCAACACCCAGCCTGCACAGGGGTCTACAAGTCTTCCACTAACTCCCAAAGCACCTGGCCCAGTAGGTAATCTCAGAACACGTTTATCTCTTTTTGACAGATTCATGTTTCCCCCCCAAAGAAAATACAGATGTTTTATTTAGAGAACCTTGAGGTTCTTTTTTTTTTGGACCCATTAAGTCAGAGATTTCCATGCTGACCGAAAGGCAATCCGAGGATAATGTCCATGTACCTATTTCTCAGGAAAGGGCTTTTCTGACAAAGGCCATTTTCTAACAGGCCTGATGAAGCTATCCTCTCATTCAAGAAAAACAAGAAACAAACAGGGTCCATGGGAGCAAGAGGAGCAGACTAATTTTGCAAATTGTCATCAGATGCTCATCCAGAAGGGAGACTCCTGGACAACCTTTATTCCTAGAACAGTATATGCATTTTATACGCTTTTCACAGTAACTGGACAAAATAACTGAGCCTTCCCTGATTTCCAGGTTGAGATTAGCCAGAACAACATTCCTCTCTCAGATTGCCAGGGAGGGAAGGCTAAGGGGACTATAGCCCCCTTCGGCTCCTGGGCATTTATTCGCAGACATATAACACAGTGATCACCATCCAACTCTCATATAAGGAATTTTAATGGGAAGATGTTACAACCTAAAGAAGTATGTAATGTAACTCTAAGGACTCCCTGTCAGTCATACACTGACCCTTGCAAGGCTGTTCAGCAATCCTTGATCATAAGTGTTTCCAATAATGTAGAATGAAACCTGCTCAGCTTACAGTTCTTACCCCTGCATATGATACATAAGGACACATACTACACTTATTAGCTAGCAAGACACAGCTGTAATTGTTTTAATAGAATGACTTGAATTATTTAAACTTTTTTGCTTCTTACTTGTAGCAAAAGCAAAACTGAGATAGTATCATTTTTCCTCCCATTGTTAATATTTCATGCTAGAAAAAACTTAAATATTTATACATGTCAGGAAAAGTAAAAGTTACTTTTGTCAAAATGGTCTCCCTTCAGAAGAAGGGGGCAGTCCTTATAGTTACTTATAAGACAAATTAGATTGAATAGTTACTTTTTACTGCAAAACCTGGTCTTGGGCTTTATTTCCACTAGCAGATATAAAATTACTCTGTTAAGAATCCTCTCTAAGCTGTTTCCCAGACCTTTCGTTCAGAGGGGCTTTCTAAGTATAAAATTTTTGTTGCTCCTTTTTTTATCATGAAATCAATTTAGTCAAGTTTCAATACAAAATGAAGTACTAATCAAAAGAACCATACCATTAAAACAGAGAGGTACAGAAACACTGCCACTAGTTTTCTTAATCTTGACCACAGAATCCCTTTCATTTTAACATGTGCAAACTAAAGCTTTTTCTGTTGTTGGTTAATAAGAGTCTATACACCACGTATGCCAACATAAACAGTGTGAACCAATGCAAAATGTTAGTAGAGCTGTAAGTACTGCGAAAACGAGAACAAAGAGAAGGATCAGGTTTTCCACCTGTATTTTGCCAGATAGCACCAACTCATGCTGCTTTGTTGTGACTTTAAGAGTCTAAAGTTACTCATGAGCAGCCAAGTGGATTACTCCAGCAGGTATTCTTTCCCTGAGACCTTGTAGGAGAACAACTCCTCCAAATTGAAGGACTTGAGCAGAACTTAGGTTGTAGGGTCCCAGACTGTCACCTTGAAACCTCTTAGCCTGAGTAGACATGTGATCACCTGTATTTGGAATTTCTCCTTCCTCAGTATTTTATCTTGATGAGTCAACTACCCGTTCCACACACCAGCTACTTCTGGCCTTCTCAGACATTTAGAGATTCCACAAACAAACCCTTACTGAACCTTGCTATCACAGTTAAATGATTTGCTTCTTGCCTTCCCTCTTGCACACCCTATTTATTCTACATCTAGTCCGAAATGTTGCCTTCCCAAAGCAACAAGAGCAGACAGAAATGTGTGCCTGCACCACAGCCACAACGCTGTATGATCTGAGACAGCATAGCTCCAACTCCTTTGTTAGGGAGGTTTAGCCTAGTTGGAGATATCTCCCCTTGTCTAACACTTCTCTCTGCTGTGGCTGTTGCCCTGTAACAGGGGCAGCCGCAGAGGATGTATATCCACACCTCAGCTCCCAGATGTTGTCAGTGTAAAGTGGGACATCTCAGAAGCAACTAAGAGTCATGTTCGGCTCTCCCTTCCAATTTTTGTACGGGGACAGGGCAGACCCCGTTTAGCAGCAGCAGCTAAATCTCTATGTAAACACGTGTCAGAGCCATTATGAATCTAAGCTGCAAAGCCAGGTTATGATCTGAGGTAGCTTTGGTGTGGGTACATATTGCCTTTGCCACCTCTGATATGCAGACTAGAAACTGCTGCAGAAGGGCAGAACAGACAGCTGCAGGTAGTAACTTCTTAAACTACTACAGCACGTTCTTCAAAACCATCTATAGCACCCTTTGCCTCCTATGTATCCATCCTAGGTACATGATACATAATGCTCTGGATTACATTCAGGAGAAGATACATCTAAAACTCAGTTACTACAGCAGCAAAGAAATGTATTGCTTCTTTTTAACTTAAGTCAAGCTGATTGCGGGAACAGCACAGTCCAGAACCCAGTATCATTAACATAACTTGAGTTGGAATTTTGTTCTTGCCATGCCATGCCACCCCTAACATTTCAAGTTTGCACAAACAGAGATGAAAGCTGTAACTACACCCTGTTTAGGCTTGCCTGAGTCAGCCTGAAACCATGGTTGCGCTGATGCTTTAAAACCATACTGCTATAAGAAGGGGCAAGCCACCCTCCTTGCTGCCAATCCAGCCTCGGAGCTTCATCAGCACCAGCAAGCAGATTCAACTCAGCAGTCACCTGTAAGATCACTACCACTGGCTCAAGAAAAAGGATAGGACTGTCTTTAACCAAGTTTTCTTGGTGGGAGAATGGGCCTCTGGCACTCAGGAGTACTGACTTCCATCAGTGTTAACCAAGCATGAAATCACAGCAACCAGCACCAGCAGTGCTTCAACTACAGTAGCATTCACGTGGAAACCTAGATAAAAAAACCTCTGGAAGCTGAAGATACTTTATGTTGCCATATCTTTATTTCTTAAACTAGCTTGGCTTCTTCCAGACTAGCTCAGGTGTACCTGAACAAGCTGCAGCCACTCTTCTCACTACAGTAGGGGCTGTGGAAGTGTGAGAAGGCATGGTGAATTAGATGGAGTTCAAATGCCACAACCCAGGTTAGAGATACTACCTCACCTGCAACAATATTTAAAAACAAACAACAAAAAAAAACCCAACCCCTCTTGCAGAGTTTAGAACAGGTACTGTTCAGAAGTCATTTTCATTCGCAGGGTTTTGTTTTGGTTTTTTTTTTTTCTAGTATTTGTTTAGAATGTTACAGATTCCTCATAAATCTCTTCATCATACTCTACCTTTTCACACAAAAGGAGACAGATGTATTGTGTCAATGTCCTCTTCAGACTTTACCAAAAAGTGGACAGGGGATGGAAATCAGAACTAAAACTTCCGTTTGGAGACACTCTTCCACATGATGCGATGTTAATTATGTTCTACCCAAATTACTTTCTTCAGTCAGAGACCAACTTCTCAAGTATTCTGCCATCCCCAGGTTTGTCTGGGGTTTTTTTACAGTCTTAAACAGTACGCCTGGAGATGGTAGACGGATTGCAGATGCCACAGCATTTACCTTTTTTATCAAAGGAAGAATTAGTAAGGTATGAACAGCTTGTGAACACTTCAGTATCTCTTCAGACCAGATCTAGAGCTCCAGTCACACAGATACTGAACTCAGCATCAAAACTTTGTACATCACAGTTTGAATTCTAAGATATTTGAATTGGAGGGAGCCTGAGTCCCAAGAGCTTGGAAAAGAATCTTTTTACAGGCAAATATTCTTTCATTGTTTCTCTGTAACAGAAATCCTGTATCGAGCCTCCACATCCAGGTGATAGAAAAAAAAAAACATTAATACTTTTATGAATACTGGAAAGGGAGGAAAAGGGTCTAAAAGACATAGGAACTTCACTACTTCAGCCATATGTGTTAATTTTTGTGTATTTTAAGAAACCTTTCTCTATAAATATTGTATTTCAGAGTTCTCTCTCTATGAATTCTAATGGGTTTGGGTTTTTTTAAAGTTTCGTATTAGACAGTTTCTAAGGGATGGCTGTGGTGGTGAGAAACACAGGCCCAGATCTGAGCAGGAACTCTGTAACTGCGCAAAACCTGATTTGAATGGACTTACACGGGAACCTTTCTGAATCAAATTCTTCATACAGGAATACTACTTACAAACATCTATTCTAATAACAGACCCTATCCTTTCAGGCATCGATACTTTCTTTTAGGTGAAAAAGTGATTAATCCAGTTCAGCCATCTATGTTTGAACTCTAAAGTATCCTTAGCTGAAAGTTTGTTTTTATATAGTTCTTTTTCATACAACAGTTCTTGTCAACTGCTTGAAACTGTGTATCTTTAAAAATAATCTAAGCATAGGTAGGTTTACACAATCTTAAACAAGTGCACTATGAGGAGGTGAAAAAAGTGCTATTTGACATGAGATGCCCGAGAGGTTTTCCGTGTTTTCGTCATAAGTTGCTGGTAAATTCCTTTTTTTGTTACAGGCTTTACCAAGTGGGTAGCTTAGTAGGTCTGAAACACATGAATCAAAGTGTAGAAAATCTTGGTATAAAGAAACTGCCTGGGATTTGCTATTTCCCACAATATCTTTTCTAATTGCATTTTTACCCCAGCTGATTTGCCTGCAATTAACAGTTCTGCCTCCCCTGTCTTTAACACTGACTTAATCCCTCAAGACGACAGATTGTTGCAAAAATTGCTCTTGGCTGGAAGGATAAAGACCCGACTGCCTTCAAAAAAGGACAGGGAGAAGAACTCCTTCCTCTGGCTTGTTAGTGGTGTAATAATACACTTGTGCTCATATCCGTATAGAAATGAAAGCCAGGGACTTCCCTGGTAGATAGCTGTTATCAGTCAGATGCTATCATTTTCTCCCAGACACCTCATCTCAGATCTACGTGGACAACACGCATTAGTCACTTAGTACAGCCTCATTTGCATAGAGCACAATGAATTACATTGACTCCAAGGTCTCAGCTGTTTAAGAGCAAAACTAGACAAAGCCATGTTCACGTGGACTATAGCTGATAAGACTTACTTTAACAAAATAGCTTTGGATACTATCAATTATAAAACTTGAGCTTTCCATAACCCTTACCAAGCTGTATTGATGCCAGGTGCAATTAATCTACAACAAAAGGGCACAAGTGGCAAAAAGCAGATTTAATAGCTGTGTCACAAGCAGCTTCATTCCCCTTCCTGAAAACACAATAGAAATCAAATCTTATTTTCCATATAGCCAAGACAATTAATTTCTTCTCACAGTGTGTTATTCTGGACAGCAGTGCTGCAATGCATGTTGTAGTATAGGAGAAAGCAACAACAACAACAAAAAAAATCAAGTACATCCCTTGACAAAGTAACTGTTAGTTCAGCCTTATCATTGCTTCTTCTGTCTTACTGCTATTCAACATGCACAAGCATAAGAGAAAAAAAGTAACACCTCAGCATGTTTTGCATCTGATATTCACAATAAGGTCCATACAATGGAGTCTGCTTGAAGCCTTAATGGAAGGGATATCCTCCAAGCCTCTCCTGCCCAGGCTGCAGTTTACATTCAACCCACAGCTCCCAAACTCAGCCATACTTCCACTTCCCGCTCCAGGCTTTTCATCCCACCTCAGAAGACAATCTACAGCCAAGGATCATGGTTTAGAAAAAGCTCTCTCCTGGAGAGATACAGAATATAGAAACTCTTCCCATGTCCGATACTGAAAAAGCATGTGAATCTGCAGAAGCCAAACAAAGAATGGCATTTTAAAGGTCTGTGACAGAGCAAGTATGAAATCTGAGTGGAACAGCAAGCTCCCTAGTTGGCAGGAACAGGTCCCTCAGAACAGGGTTTGGGTTGCCCACCTCTATTTCAGCCATAAAAGCAAGCTGGTTTACATGTAGCTCCACAGTTTCCCTTTTCCCTAATAAAACTCCATTCTCAATCTCTCCCCTGCATGTCTGGCTACTTCACTTGGAACATTTAGTTCAGCATTCAAAAAGAATAAAATGCAGTTTAAAAAAATCGCCAGGCCAGTGTTATTTATGTAATGAGCAGGGATCAGGCAAGATTTGAGATCAGTAACTAACCAGGTCAGACACAGGGGCAGTCAGTCCTCCCACCCCACAGCAGGCCAAAGATAGGAGATACTTGTTTAATGAAGTTGGCTACCACAGGGTGGGTAAAATTTAATGGCTCACAGCACGCCAGCTTTGTAACCAAACCCCTTAGGGTAAACATGTAGAGAAGGAGCCTCTTTAAATTTTGCACAGCCCCTGATTTTGATCCCAGCACAGCCTGCTGCTTCTACCCATCTCCATTTATCTGCACTGCCATGACTACCTTCTCCCTCCCACACCAGTGGTGTGGTGCTGATAACGCTGATAGACACCTTCCAGCTACACCTGGCTAGAACACATTGCTTAGTGGTGTACTGCTGTATTAGCCACTTTTTTTATAAAGGGCTCTGTCTGTAACTCCTTATCACAACACTCAGATGAGAAGAAAATTGCCCAAGAAGGACTAATTATCTCACCAGACCCAGAGCACATAGAGACAACATGAGAGGGGAAAGCCCTATGCCAGGATTGAGCTCTCAGAAGTTTCATAGCAATACCTTTCCCCTCCCACACTGAGCTGGAAAGCAAACCCATGCTCACTTAACAGCCTGATGGCTCAGAGCTGCTGTCCCACATGGGCTGTGGGGTGCTGGCGGAAGCACTCATCTCAGTCTGCTCTGGTGCTCTCACAGGCAAGATGCCTGCCTGGGTGCCCACCTGCCACAGCTGATACTGGTGGGAGCAACTCTGCATTAGAACAGGAAAGGAAGTAGAGCCTGGATGGATCTTGGTATCAGGCCACATCACAAAAATTATCAGAGCTGAATTGTCCCAGCAGAAAGCAGCAAACTCCAAAGTACCCCCAGAAACAGCCGGTACCTGTCTCTGATGGCTCCAGCAGCTCATTAAGCTGAGGCAGAATCACCACTGCCACATTCAAGAAAATGTTCACTACCACCATTAAACTATCTCTGGCAGGCTCAGCGTCCAGAGTGGTGGGCTTTCTCCACCCTTCTCCATAGACAGGAAGGCAATCTTCCACAGCCTGCTCTCGCTGTTGGTGGTGTTATAAATGAAAGGTAGCCCTGGAAACGGCTGTGAACTTGCAGTGCTACATGGCATATATTTGGAATAAAACAGTCACTCTCCCCCAGCAGTTTGCTGACTGACCTACACAGCACATGCAGGGCAGATAAGCGGGAGGCAATCCAGTATGTCTAGATTCACACATGTGCAGAGATCAGGTCTGCCCAGGGACAAATCACAGAATTGTAGGGGTGGGAAGAGGCCTCTGAGGATCATCTAGTACAACCCCCCTGCCAAAGCAGGGTCACCTAGAACAGGCTGCACAGGACCTCGATCCAGGTGTGTTTTGAATATCTCCAGGAAAGGAGACTCCACAACATCTCTGGGCAGGCTGTTACAGTGCCCTGTCACCCACCAAGTAAAGAAGTTCTCTCTCGTGTTCAGATGAAACTCATTATGCTTCAGTTCATGCCCATTGCCACTTGTCCTGTCAGGTGAGGAAGAAGAGGTGGTAAACCTCCAGAGGAGCAGTCCTCAGCTGCACTCCCTGGAGAGGCAGGATTAGGCTTACTTCCCAGACCCCAGGCTGCTCCGAGAAGCTGGATCAGTCCCAGGCAGAAGTCACTGCAATTTCTAGAGATGCACTAGTTCAGTCAATAGATACTGCCTGGTCAAGGCCAACAAGACTGCCCATGAGCTAGGAGTTATGCAAAACCAAAGCTCTGCAGCCTCTCCCCATCCCACCCCTGCAGCAAAGGAGTGAGAATAGGCCTGAAGAGTATTTCCTTAAAGTATGGTTTTTCCCAAAATTTTTATATACTGAAGTGTCTAGTAAGCAGAGGCCAGAACAGATATCTTCAGTGAAGCATCTACAAAGGAGGTAAGTTTAAAAGAACTCCCAAAGGTGGCTTTCACACTTTCTATTCAGCACCACGTTTCACCTCCACTTAAGTCCTGTTGCTTTCAAGACAAAAAGCAGAAATTTCACAGTGCTATCAGCCCACAGTATTATCACTTATAGCACCTCTTTATTTCAACATCCTCCACCAGATAGCCTTTCTCTGAAAATCTACACTTTACTGCCTCAAGAGTGCCGTATCCTATTCAAAGTCAGTTGTAAAAGTAGTTGGAATTTGAAAATAAGATCCATAGAAGTAAGGATCCAAAATTAACAGACACCTCAAAATAGAAACTAGTATTGCATTTGCATTTTTCTTCTCTTTTCTGATGAATATAACTGAGCAGCTCATAATACATTTTGATGTTGAAAAAGAAGAAGGATTTTGTCATACTTGTAGCATTAAGAGAAGCCTTTTTAGTTAATATTAACTTTGTTTTAACTCGGCTCCCAAATCTACAAATGCAGATCTGGTTTCAGGATTCCTAGATTTGTTCCAATAAACGCCAATGTAGTAAAAAAATCCTCTGTAAAGACCAAACATAGCAATTAAAGTGCTACATAGGAGCTCTTTGCAGGAAAGGATATCAAAGTGGTAAATTTCTGGATTTTTACTTTATTAAGAATCTGGAAGCTGAGGCACACGTTATCACGCTACTGAGCCTCTTACAGTGACTGGAAGACATAGCTAAAGGTAAAAGCCACGGACAAGAGCTACATCTATTAGTAGATGACCTGCCCTGGGCAGACAATCCTTTATTAACTCTGCAACGTCTTTGGAGGTTTTAGATGGGAGCAACAGGACACTAATCAGTCACCTGGTATTGACATTAAAACTTCAAGAGGAACAAAGAAAACAACAGAAATTAATATTCTTTTTATATGCAAATTATGATAAATCGGGAGAGAACAGAAGTGTCCCAGTCTGAATTGTTTTTCTCTTTTCAATGCTGCCTTCGTTGCTCAGTACAGTATGTTCCATCTTCCACTTTTTTTTTTTTAGAAGGCGCATAGGAACTTCAGAAAAACAGCACATGCTCGCAGAGAAAAATCTTGAAGGACTGGCAGCTACTTGTGATTTCTGAGCATCAGTGGGGTTTTCTAACTCAAATTGTTCAGATGTTGTGGGCTTGACAGAATCTATTCCAAGCTTGTTGTTTCCCTGCTCTTTTTCACAGATTTAGAGTCACTGATGAATGCTATATGTACCAGCCCAGATGCTCTGTTCTAGCTATAAAACAGTTTTAGTCAGCTAACTGGATAAGAGAGCTTAAAATAGTGCAACCCTTTACTCTCTATCAACTTAACATTTTCCAGTACACAACACTAGACTCTGAGAAGTACAAACCAGCCTTCAGTTTGTAATTTACATACATTTTCTGGGGCATTGTTTGATGTTGTTTTAATATTGAATTGAAAGAATATAGGATTTAAATCTTTGCATTGTCATTCTAAATAACGACCGAAGATCTCAGCTAATTGAGCATGCTTCTATTACAGCAATTACTTGCTAATTAACAGACCATTTGCAAGGATTTTGCCTTTCTTTCAGTTTTAGAAAAGACCCTGTTGGGGATTTGTGCCTTGTGTGGTAAAGCCAAATTCTATTTTTCAGACTTTCTCTGGACACTGGAAAGAGCCTTATTATTTGGCCTTTCTCAGCTTTTAGACAAAAAGACCGAGTTTTCACTTCTTCCTCAGCTGCTTAGCTGACACAGTGTTACACTACCATTACCAAGACTATTTATCTGAACCTCTAAGATCGGGAAACAGAGATCAAAACCTTCTCCAGTTCAAATCATTGCAGAATAAAGTATCTAATGGCACTTCTATTAAGGCCAAAACCCTTCTGACATGTTGAATCTCTCGAATCCCTAGCAGCACCATGCCTTTCGGCAAAGCTTGTGACACTAGTCATGCCAATAAAGCAGTTTGAATTGAACTGCTTTTTCTCCCAGTCCCACTTAAACCTTAATAATTGGTTCAGACATAGAGGCTCAGCTGCCTCAGTGAGTGCTAAAGCTACCAGCCAATCTTGACAATTTTTTTTTTCAAGCCTGGCAAAACAAAACAAAGCTCATTTTCCTGTTGGTGTCACTGGCCTGGAAGGTTTATATATTTCCAGCCTGCCCGATTTTCCATGTGTGTTCGCATCCCAGGACATGTTGACCAGTTTCAACAAAATGTGCCAGAAAGGGAGAAAGATGTTTAGTTCCTACAGATTTATTAAAAAAAAAAAAAAATTATTAGCCCCTAACTGAAGCAAGCTGTACAAATACAACTCACATGTCCTTACGGGAGAAAAAACAAACATCATGAAGACAGAAAAAGATTCCCTCAAAACTCAAACCACTTTAGATATCAGAAAATCCATTAAGAGACACAAACCTTAATAAGCCACTGTTCAACGGCCAGATCCTTTGTCCCATGGAACTACATGGTTTAACAACAGCTGGGTTTTTTTCCTCCTTATAGAAAGGATTTTCCAGCTCTAGGGGGAAATGGATATTGGCATGCTGCTCAGCTTCTCATGAAAGTAGAAATGCTGTACAAATTCTCCTTAGGCATTCGGAAAGCACTCAGTCAGAAGTGTTACATCAAAACCTGCTATTTTGTGACTCACTCAACACATCTGTCTAGATATGGCTGTCATTTTTACCAAAACCAAATACTTAACACAACAAGTAATAATTGCTCCCTACACCAGTTTCAAGCACTGTGTAAAAATGTGTCACCTTCTTTGTGTTTTTCATTATTCTTTATTATCACTGCACCAGCTGCATCACATCTGAACCTCCAAAGCTAGGGACAAGACCTTGGTAGCCTTTTAGTATTCAAAAAGTGACAGTACTTTGGCTGCAACTTGTGATCTCTATGAGACACACAAATGCAATTTATTTTCACCAGTCCTTCCCAGCAGCATTTTGATGTTTCAAGGAAATAATTAAGTTTTATTCTACCTATTGAAGTGAATTATTTCACTATATGAAGAGCAGATAAGGAGATGAACAGCCTGGACAAAAAATACTTTGGCATTTTCCCCCAATTCAGAATTGCTTTGTTACCAACCTTATTTATAAACAAACCCGAGGATATATCAAACTGGTGATTCCCTCCTCCCTACCCTCTATTCCTCTAGCAGGACTCCTGAAATCCACTTGGGAGCAGTAATCATACAGGAAAGTGTGAAAATCAAAGTTCTTCTTGCCTGCTTCTTCCCATCATTCTTTTTTTGTGTTGCTGACCCAGCATCTCACACGTTCTCCAAACCTTTTACCTACCATGTAAATGAGCAATTAATTTAATCTAAAATTTTAGCATCTGGATGAGATCTCCTTTTCTCATTCTCTGGGACTTATTCTCCAGTTCTACAGTAATCCCTTCCATGATAGACAATCCGCATGTAAAAGAGACATTAAAAAAAGAATAAACCACTTAATAACAAATGAATCCTTCAGGTTATGTTACTTACTAGAAAAAAAAAAAACAGCGCTGTGAATTCAGAAGAAGTATGAACTATCCCTTCCTTTCACAGTCTGCTTTGACGCTATTCTAAACAAAGGAAACAAAATTCTTCCAGTTCTCCCTTATTTGGAACTGCTCTGTAATTCATTTCTTACAGAACCCTCCGGAGGGTTGAAGACTCCAGGGATTCTGCAGCTGCATTGAACTGCAACGCTGCACGTTTCTAACCTTCAGAACTGCATTCAGTTGTGCTACTGAAATCTTTTTGCCCTGTATCTGCGTCAATGTTCAACAGCATTTTAGTATCTGAAAAGTTTCTAATGTGGCTCTGATCTCTTAAAAGTGTCAGACATATGGATTTCCCCTGACAAAACTCTTAATGATGTACTAGTCTTACTGTAACCAGACAGAAAAGCAGAATAATTTCCCTTATGTACATGGTAATGTGCAGTATATACCGTGACCTGGATTCTGATCTTTTTTACATCTGCAGTAAACTTGGTGTAACTGGGGTAATGCTTTTGTGAGAGCAAGCCTGCAGGCCCCTCAAACTACAGCAAAGTATAACTCCGAATTCAAAGAAAGGCAGATTCACTGTCAAGAATGATTATAAATCTCTTTTTATGTAAACATGGAAACAGCAGGTAGTTGAATATAAGTATTTGTGAATAGAAAGCAAGTCTCCTGCATGGTATTCCTGACAGATGAACCCATCTGCAAGCTGGCTATTATCAGGGTGCAATCATAAACACTCCTATCATGCTGCAGTAGCCTCTTGGTTTCCAGCATATATCGTAAGTAGCTAACTTGAACAAGAACGAAGAAAAAACCCACCATGGAAAAAAAAGATCAAACCTCAAAATACACATACCCAAACTAAAAACTTTAGTCCAGATGTACAACTTTAAAAAGTTTGTCTGGCTTCTCTGAAAACCATTTAACCATAACCATTCGATTCTTGAATTACTGGTAACATAGAGCGTATGCTCTGTGGGTGAAGTGGGCCTGCACTGCAAGGATTTAGTGATGCCATACACAGTGCAGTCTGTTCTGTGGTTTTAAGCATTTGTCCTCAGGTCAAAAACATGCAATGCAGTTACATATCGTTTCACACTTTCCACGTGGCTGAACCCCACTCCTTTAGTTACCATTCCTCATGCTTAGAAAGCAGGAGGCACAGGGAGATAAGAAAAGTCTGTCTTTGAAAGGGTGTTTCTTGTGAAGTGCCCATGCTGTGACTTTGAAGGACACAAAACTTTGAGAGATAAGGAACCTGTTGAAAATCCTCGCGTTGATATTTGTGGGGTGAGTAAAAAAGAAAAATCGATAGTCCTAGAAAATGTTGATGTATCACTGTTCTACATCATTCCCAACCTTAAAAGCAGGGGACCAGAATCCTATCTCATTCAAGCTTATAGCTCAGTCTTTGGAACAGCTCTGCTGTGTTTTAAAAAACGAATGTGGGCTGAAATAACATCCAAGAACTGAATATCTGCTTCCCATGTGGAAGCTGACCACAGTCCCTTACGTTAGGGAGAAGCTCACAGAAAAAAAGGGAGAAGAAACTTCCTGCAAGGAACTGGCCTAGACTCATTACAGGTTTTTTGTGCTTCTGCATCACATCAACACAATAGGCCTGAATGACAAAGAACATTGTAGCCTGAGATTTATAGCACTTGGGGCATATAAGGCGTAGGAAATAAGATTAGTGATGAGCTTTGGCTGTACTCCATCATCTGATTAAGAAAAATAAGACCAAAAGGAAATAACTAGGAGACCAGTTCAGAATTGGAAAGATATACCTGAAGACCAAGGTACAATGAGCCTTGCAAAGGTAGAAGAGACTTGTGCTTCTTCCTACAAGAGTTATAACATCATCTGTTCTAAGAGCAGCTGGGACTTGCTAGCATCATACTTCCAGTTAGAGGGGTAGTATAGATGACCAGTGCCCGAGATGCAGTATAGAAGCGGATGTGAACTCTTTGCATGCGTCAGGAAAGGCTGAAAGTCAAATCTGCAGAGGAAACATGAAGTAGTTCAAAAAATGATGATATGGCAGGATACGCAGAGCACAGAGTGGCACAGAGTACAAAACAGGATTTATTCTCCTCCTCTGTGTGTTCTGTCTCCACAGCAGCCTCGTTCTGGTATGTAACAGAAGGCCTATCAAGCAAGTGTGGGGTGAACTCTGCTAATGTTTCACATTTTAGAAACCAGTTTCCTTTAAGCTCGCTGTTCACAGAGGTATGTGCAACAGTTGTAGTGAGTGCAGGCTGCAAGGGTGCCTTTCCGAGCTGCTCATGGCTTATAAAGCAAACCCTCCCCTACCGAGTAAGTCTGAACAGGGAACTGAGAATGGGAGAGGCCAGGGGTGGAAGATAATGCAAGTAGTTGTCCCAAAGGCTTCAGGGGGAAAACCCCAACAAGCCCACAGCCACGAATAAAAGCAAGAATAACTGGATGGGAAACCTCTACAGGGAGAGAAGCCTACAGGAGATTGCAGGCTGTAAAAATTCTGTATAGAGCAGCATTTACAGTGTGGTTAAAGCCTTTGGTTAGGGCAGAGGGAGACCCTCCGCACTTCCATAGAATTATCCAACTGTGGTAAAAAAACTAAACAGTATGGAAAGCACTTTTTGATGGAAATAAAGTATTGTTTTCTTATAAAAGCTAGAGATGTTAGAGAGGCCCTTATAAGGCAAGGGTACAGGTCCAAGCCAAGAAAATGATAAACAGACACTTAGCTTTCATGTCCATGCTTGTCTTAGAAGAGAGTGACTCTTTCTGAGCTGTCTACAATCTTAAACAGTTAGAGGGAAGCAGGAGAGGAGACCAGAGAGTTCTCAGTAATACAGAAATTGAGACGGAGCATGCAGAGCTGCTGAGATTAACATAATATAAAGTTGGACTGGATTAGATCAACTAATATGAACCTGCCTCTCACTGTTTGCTAAAATAAAAGTGAAAACTCCCTTTAACACTGCATCAGAAACAAGCTTCAATTTCATGGCTTCATTAACCAAGCACCACTCTTTCAGGTATTTTTATTTCAATTTTTATGTGTCTATTATTTAGATGTAAGGTATAAAAGACAAAACGTCTTGTATTAAATCATAGTTTATTCATTCCAGTGAAGATGTCACGTTATGTAAATGGTACCTTTTGAAGCTGGAAAAGAAATTGCCATGAGGCCCTTCTGGGATCCATTCTGATTTCCTAGGTATTTGCTCTATTTCTATACATGACTGACGGAATTGCACTGAAATAAGGGTTTCTTTGTCGCTGTCAATGTGAAAAGGACGAAAACGTCAAGTAACAAAAGAGCAATGCAACAAAAGACTCTAAATCAAGCACTTCAGAGTATGGGCTGGATCCAGATGACTTATTTCAGCACTGCAAAGGTACACAGACCACCAGGGTGACTCAAAGAGCTTAAGCTAGGAATTTATGTTTCCCCTATTGTCAGTAGAAAGAAGGGGATGCCTCCAAAGGACAATTCTAAGCATTTAACCGAGGCAGCTTTAGCTCCAAACACAGGTGAAATTAAACAAAACCATTTGATGGGGAATCTCTCACTTAAATAAACAAAACACAGACATACATTTAAACCCAGTCTATGGGCATGGAGCATCACCTATACCCTCCAGTGAACATCTCAAAAATGAAGCACAACAGACTTGTAAGAAAAGGTGCTGCATCATCTTTTTGACTTGCTGTCATTACCACAAGAAGCAGCTGACACAGCTGGAGGCTCAAGACTTGTCTGCACTGCAGAACCGAATACCTGCAGGGATTCCACAAAAATCAGCCCCAAGGGTGCTCCTTACAGATGTGCGGTGCAGAGGGGCAGCTGTTTCAGCAGAGTGATCGCACTCCCAACAGCCCTCAGCCTAGAAGAGTATGTAACCCACGACCAGGTATGGCATCCCAGCATCTCCCAGATACGAGTTGAAAGAATGAGTCTGAATCAGAGCTAGGAAATTAACTTTGCAGACTGAAGTAAGCACATGTCAGAGCTGTGGAACTGTTTTCCCAGTGGCAACAACACATCCTATATGATGAACATCTCTCAAAGTTTCCCTGCTCTCAGTAGTGCTGGCTGGCTGAACAGCGATAGCTGCTCAGCTGGGGATGCTGACCCTTGACATGATTAAAAAAAAAGGGCTCAGTCTTGCAGCATAGGCAAGACTGAACTCTGACTGTACTGAGGCCTTCTGACCTTCCAATGAGAAAACAAATGTGACAGTCACAGAAAACCCCATTTGAACACATTCAAGGGGCTGCTATTTTGATTTGTACCAGTGCTCCAGTACAATAGGCATGATGAGACTTTTGTCTTCAGAAGCAAATTAGGAAGGCTTTTACCCCACCATTTCCTTTCTATCCTCTCAGCAACAAGCACAAGACTGACATGGATGAGGAAACACTGTGGCCCTGCCAGGGACAGAATAGGGAAGCGTGAAATCCTAGTTCAAAAGCTGCTATTTTCAAGTGATTACGTGACAAACACAAAAGAGAATCTCAGCACCGCACACCACAAACCCATGAAACCTGGCAAGTTTCTTTGACACATCTGGGAAGCAGCCTGCTGCCATAGTGATTCTACTCCTCCCTCAAACTGACACAGCTAGGAAGGAAAAAAAAGATTTTGAAATACAGAGATTGGGGACCACTTGCAAGTGGATTTAGCAAAAATATTCTCTTCAGGCAGAAAAAACATGATTGTTTTCAGTGAAAAAAAAAAAAAAAAGATCAAAGCCCAGAAAAAAATGTACCAGTTCTTTTTAAAACAGTAATAGGAATACTAAATGCAGAATTGCTCTGTATTCACATCTGAAGATTTACTTATAAGGGTAGTTGGGGTGTGACCAGTATTTTCTTTCTCCTAAAATGATCCCCACTGCTGCTACCTCAAGAACAGCGCTAGGAGTGAAAGAAGTGGGAGAACTTCAGGTACCTGCTAGACTAACCCCCACTTCACGCAAACCTTTTGGGCTTATCGCCACAAAAATGTTCATAAAGTGCTCTGAGTAGACTATGCTAGCACTAGTAAAGATGCATCAGTGCTTACAGTGGAGCAAAAAGGATGTCTTGCAGCATGAAGGCAAGGCAACCATGTTTTAGTCCCCCTCTTTAGTGTGAATCAAATGATGATGTGCAAGATAGGGAAATCAGAAGATTGAGAGTAGTCAGATCCAGAAATCTGTTCATTTTTGGTTTCATGCCATTCTTTTTCAATTAATAATCTTTCAATGCAGTTAAAATAATTCTTTGGATCAAGACAGTTCAACAGGTTTGAAAAGCACAATTTTTATGTCATTATTGCGAAGAACCACCACCAATAAGGACTTCTACATATGTAACATCTCATTTGCACACCAAGAAAACCCTCTTGATTTGAGGCAATCATTTAAACATCTGATTTTCTATAGTGCCTCGTGATGATTATTCTGATGCCAGCGCTTCAAAGGAGTAGGTCAAAAGTCAGAAGCCTGTCACATGTTATCAAGAATGTCCTCCACAGACTTAGTCTGCTAAGAGTCTTACCGTAATCCTTCCATGGTATTCCTTAATGCTAACAGATCTGCAGCAAACCCTCTGCAGGAAACTCCTGTGCAAAACGTAACGCCTACTCAAGGAGCTATTCGTCGCAGAAGAGGCAGAATTAAAAAAAGAAAAAAAGATTGTTTCTTTCATACAATGAGATTTTATCACCTCCTTGTGCAATCTCTATGAACATCATTCAACTTCGGATCTCAAATTTTTCTTTTGGTCAGCTTCCAAATTGTGCTTTCTCCAATACAAAATTAAATAACATTTAGCCTGTAACCTTCAGCTACAGAGATGCCTGGAACAGACAGCACAATATCAGTGCTGCACAGCAAGATCGAAGCACACTGACTACATCACATGCATGGCTCTTGAGGAAGCTCCCACACACTAAATGAAGCAATGAATAAAATTTGTGTGTGCGTCCCCCCTTTTGACTCTGGAACACCAAACTTCTAACAAATCCTTGAAAAAAACAAACATATAAAGGATCATCAGACACAATATTTTAGCTTTTTCTTAATTCCAAGAAAGCAATGTAAAATACTTGAAAGGTCAAAAGGCCACCAAGAATTGGTCAAATGCAGCTGTGTTTACTCACTTTAATAAATTAAATCTGTGCGATTATTCAGATAAGTAAAACTGGAGACTAAAATTATATACTAGAAGAGAAAAAAGGAGAAAGAGGATTTCATTGTGGGTTATCACAGTAAGAAAATATTTCAATGCAAAAGGCAATCATAAACAAAATAAAGAAGTAGAGTCAAAAAAAATTACTTTTAGTCTAATTAAATCAAGCTTCATACCTGTACTGTAGTTCAATTTCTTCTCTTCCTGCCCTTGCAAACAAGTAGCATATTGTTTAGATCAGACAAGAAAATTAACATTGACTGTCCGTCAGTCACCACCATAACTAGATAACCGTCCCAAGATGTGGCAGAACTGCAAAAAATGGGCTGTTTTCTTCCTGCTCTTACTGCACTGGTGAAACACCAGTGAGCCCCAAATACTGAAGATCTTAACAGTTCTTTTCTCCCTGTCTTCTGCTTTTTTATATACATTCTTAATTAGGCAAGAGAGGGCTAATACAAATTAAATTATTAGCATTAAACTGTGTCTTTTAGGGAAGATTTTCAGCATGGTTAGCATGGAATTAGGCAAACTTTTCCTTTAGCATTAATGAGAGTTTTGCTCCCAGGTCCCCTGCATTACAGTTACAACAGCCCCTGCCCCAGCCAACCCCTACCACTTCCAGCACTTCTTTATGCGAGTTTAGACTGGGCCCATTAAGTGCTGTGAAACACACATATCGCTCATTTATAACTGCAGATGTGGGCAAAGGTCCAGGAAGATTCCAGAGAGATGTTTTATCGTGAAAGCAAGGAAACAGAAGATACATAAGCACCGTTACTGAAGATAACCTCATTTTCTTTGTTGTGTGAAAGAACATTTTTCAGCGTTAAATAGGGTATCTTCCCCTGTAAAACTTTACCATTGCCAGCTGAGCAGGCTGGCTCCAAATAAAGAACAGACATACAAATAGCACAAGTCCTCTCTCTGAAGGGCCCAGGAAGGAATCCTGGATCTTCGGCACAGCAGGTATCATTGCACCACTACCCTGGTTACTCCCTTCCCTCTGCAGCTCACCAGGTCAAACAGGGGGCAGAGCATGAAACCGCCCCCCGGCAGTGCTGGTGGGGGTACCGGTTGCTCAGGGACACTAAAGCCCTCCATCAGAGCCAAGGGCTCACCACGTACGCCCACATCACACCCCTGTTACAAGGCAGGAGGTTACTACAATGCCTGCATTTTTCATTGTAAAATGGTTTTCTGCTGTAGGAAAATTGGGAAGTGGTGATTTGG